>Ga0105240_10000476_pt1 | contig 74156 bp, 76 predicted proteins | sample KBSC54metaG_FD_80426 | JGI IMG/M metagenome (GOLD analysis project Ga0105240, IMG submission 80426) | Corn rhizosphere microbial communities from Kellogg Biological Station, Michigan, USA - KBS C5-4 metaG | ecosystem: Host-associated > Plants > Roots > Rhizosphere > Soil | place: Michigan, USA...
CTAGATTACTGAGGCGGGGTTCCGGAGTGCGTCCCGGCAAACACGTCGAACAACATGCTGGCGACGTAGGCGACCCCCATTCCACCCAGCGTGCAGGCGACGTAAGCGAGGGTTTCCGATACCCCGAGCGAGTCCTGAAACCGCATGGCCACACCCATTCCGATAACGCCACCTGCAACCGATGAGATCAAGCGTCTTAGCATGTGATTCCTTCGCGTCCTTCTGATTCAATATCGGCCCTAAGGCGTGGGAAAGGACTAGAGTTTTGCGCTCCGTGAGGCGGGGAAGATGCCTTAGGGGCCGCCCGATTCCATTGCAGTACCGGAAACGGATAAGGGCTAGTTCGGGCGAAACTTACCTTCACAGATTTCCTTACTCTTCCCGCAGCACTTCGAGCGGCTTCTGGCGCAGAATGCGGAAGCTGGCAACCCATCCGGACGCTTCAGCCAGTACTGCAGTCAGAACCACCGCGACCGCCGTCGCGGTCCAATCGAATGCGAACTTGGCATCCAGCAAGCGATTGAGCAACAGTCTTGAAAATGCGCTCGCGAGCAGGGCGCCTATTAGCCCCGCCACCAATCCCAGCGTAAGGAATTCCACCGAGAAAATTCGCCCGACGCTGCGCCGCGTGGCGCCCAGGGTTTTCAGGATCACCACTTCGCGCACGCGCCGGAAGCGCGTTCCAGCGACGCTTGCCGCGAGGATGATGGCCCCGGCTAGAATCGCAAAGACGGACAGAAACCGGATCACGAGGGCCACCTGATCGACCACCTGCTGCACGATGGCCAACGCCTCCGCCACATTGATCACCGTGACCGTGGGGAACGCCTGGTAGGCGGCGCGCTCGAGGGCGCCAACATCGGCCGGCTTCATGCGCACGCCACCATAGAAGGTAGCCGGTAACCCGGTGAGCGCCGAGGGGTTGAACACGAACTCATTGGCCGCGCCCACTCGCATCTGCTCCACGCGGTGGAGCGCTACGATGTGCGCCGAGAAAGTATGTCCGGCTCCTGAAAGTTCGAGGGTGTCGCCCAGCTTGGCCCCCAGCGTACGAGCGGCTTCTTGATCGACTGAGACTACTGGTTGGACTTCGCCAGGGGTCCACCATTTGCCTTGGGCCACGGTCAACGAACTGGGTTGCTCCTCGGCCCACATCACAGAGCGGCTGCCGCGGAAACGCCGCGACATGCCGGTTAGCCGCAGTTGCTCGATCGGCACACCATTCAGGCTCTCAATACGCACGGCCACGCTCGGTGCGAACTCGGGCTGGGCCACCACACCCTTTTGTTTTGCGATCAGCGATTTCAGCGGGCCCACCTGCTCCGGTGTGATGCCGATCAGAAACACATTGGGCGCGTCGGGCGGGGCGCTCTGCACGATCTCGCTAACCAGCGAGTGCTGGACCAGGTATACCGTCAGCGTGAACATCACGCCCAGCCCCAGCGCCACCAGAATGGCCTGCGCCTGATTGCCTTGGCGATAGAGGTTCGCGAATCCCTGGCGAGCCAGCGTGGGGATGTGCCACGGCGACCGCCGCAACACCAGGCGAATTAAGCGCAGGAATAGCGCCGCCACAGCCGTCAGCAGAATCAGCGCGACCGTCAGCCCACCCGCGAAGTATTCGCCCACGCGCGGCGATTCCGCCAGCCAAGCCGCGATCCCGCCGATCCCCAGCAAAATCGCGCCGCCGGCAGCCACGCTCACGCGGGCATCTGCCAGCCGCCGGGGCCAGGTCTTTTTCGCTTCCGGCATGTCGCGTCGCAGGATCATCGCCGGCCGCACCTTGCGAATGGCGAGCAGCGGAGGCAGCGTGAATAGCAGCGTGGTCAAAATCCCAACAGCAATCCCTTGCGCCGAGGCCGCCAGGTTCCAACCGAGTTTAATGTCCATTTGGAAAAAGCGCGAGATCAGCAGCGGGAACGTACGTTCGACAATTCTGCCCACGACTATGCCCGCCAGGCCGCCCATTAACCCGAGCATGAGGGTCTGCAACATATAAATGCCGATGATGTCGCGCGACGCTGCTCCCAGCGACTTCATAACGGCGATGTTATCCATCTTCTGCTGCAAGTGCGCATGCATCGCCATAGCCACTCCCAGCGCGCCTACGATCATCGCGATTAAGCTCACTAAGCTCAGGAAGGTGGTGGCCCGGTCCAGGCCGCGCGTGATGATTGGATTCGATTCGCGGAAGTCGGCGATCAGAGCTTCAGGTAGAGTTTCGCGCAAGGCCCCGCGCACCTCGGTCACCGCAGGCGATCCGGGATTCATCTTGAACAAATACCGATAGGCCGCACGGCTACCGAATCCCATGAGTCCGGTACGCTCAAAGGCCGCGCGCGACATCATCATGCGCAAGCCTACGTTCATGCTGCCCGACATACGGTCCGGCTCGCTATTCACTACGGCCGAGATGCGAAAGGTTTGGGTACCGATGCGGATTTTGTCGCCCACCTTCGCGTTCAGCCGCAAGAGCACATCTTGTGCCGCCACAACGGTGTCGGGTTGTAGCGCGCCTTGCAGCGCCATGGGTGGTTGCAACACTACAGCGCCGTAGTAGGGATACTTCGCTGGGTCGACGGCTTTGATAGAAACCAGCACCGGTGTCGCAGCGTCGCTCTCGGGGGTGGCCTCGGCGGAAGACGCCATAGATATCGTCTCCGTGATCAGTGTATGCTCGACGCCACGACGGGCGAGCGTATCGAGCGCCGCGGTCTGCTGGTCAGTCGCCGGCACGAACTGGCGCGACGTCAGATCGGCCGCCATCACGGTGCGCGATTCATCGAGCAGCGTACTGCGGAAACTGGCGCTGAATCCCTGCACCCCACTCAACGCGCCCACGCCGGCCGCTACCGCCAGCACGACGAAGAGAAACTTGGTGGTCGACGAACGAGTTTCGCGCCAAGCGATTCTGCCAGCAGTGCGGTAGGAGAGACTCATGAGCGCGCCACTGCCGTGGGCTGCATCGCATCAGCCACTACCTTACCGTCGCTCAATGTGACGATGCGGTCCGCGCGGGCCGCCAGCGTCAGGTCGTGCGTCACCAGCACTAGCGTGGTGCCCTCCCGCTGGTTCAGCGATATTAGAAGATCCAGCACCATGGTTCCGTTCACGCTATCCAGATTCCCAGTGGGCTCGTCGGCCATCAGGATGGGAGGCTTGCACATAAATGCGCGCGCCAGAGCCACCCGCTGTTGCTCGCCCCCAGAAAGCTGGATCGGGTAGTGATCCATGCGGTCTTCCAGACCGACGCTCTTAAGTAGATCGCGCGCACGAGCAAACCCCGCCGAAACGTCGCCGCCGGCGAGTTCTTGCGGCAAGAGCACGTTCTCTTCCGCGGTCAGCGTGGGGATCAATTGATAGGACTGAAACACGAAGCCGATCTTTTGTCCCCGCACCACCGCCAACTGGTCTTCCTTCAGTCCGGTAATGTCCACGCTATCGATCACGACTTTACCCGAGCTCGCCGTATCGAGGCCGGCCAACAGCCCTAGCAAGGTGCTTTTGCCGCTGCCCGAGGCGCCCATAATGGCGATGAATTGCCCCGCGGGCACCTCCAAATCCACACCCCGTAGGATCTCCACTCGGTGAGTTCCGGTGTCTATGGTTTTGGTAAGCGCGGTGGCCTGAAGGATAGGCATCCTCTTCTATTATGATGGCTACAGATGTTGTATTCCGTATTGATCGCTCTGCTATTAACGATCGGCAATGCCTGGGCCGCGCCGCAGGCTGTCGTTCAAACGCTTTCAAAAGAGGATACGAGAAAGGTTCTGCTGGTGTTCGGTGATAGTCTGAGCGCCGGGTACGGCGTGCCGCCCGGCCAGAGTTATCCGGATGACCTGCAGCGCAAACTCGACGCCCGGGGCTATCAGTGGCGCGTGATCAATCTGGGGATCAGTGGCGATACCACCTCGGGCGGCCTTGCGCGTGTAAATACCGGAGTCGCGCTGAAACCAGCGATGGTGCTGCTCGAACTCGGCGGCAACGACGGTCTGCGCGGCCTGCCGCTGACAATGACGCGTGAAAATATGGAACAGATGATCGCCGCGTTCGAACGGGCGGGCGCGCGCGTGGTGCTTGCCGGGATGACGCTGCCTCCCAACTACGGTCCGGATTACATCCGCGCCTTCGAGTCCATTTACAGCGGCCTCGCCGCCAAGTACAAGCTGCCGCTGATTCCGTTTCTGCTGCAGGATATCGCCACTCGCGATATGCGATACTTTCAGCGCGACGGCATCCATCCTACCGCCGAAGGTGCGCAAATCGTTTCCGATACTGTGTTTCGCACATTAAAGCCACTGCTAGGCGCCGCGAGGAATTAAACTTCTTCCATTACGCACACGTCCTTCAAATTCCGATAGTCTTCCGCATAGTCCAGGCCGTAGCCGACGACAAACTCATCCGGTATCTGGAACCCTACGTAATCCACTCGTACGGGACTCTGGCGTCGCTCCGGCTTGTCGAGTAGTGTCGCGATGCGCAGCGATTTGGGCTTGCGCTGCGCCATCAGCGTCGCCAGATACGTCAACGTGATCCCAGTGTCGAGAATGTCCTCAACCAAAATCACATGATGGCCTTCGATCGGGACGTCCAGGTCTTTAGTCAGCTGCACTTGCCCGGAACTGGTTTTTCCCTTACCGTAGCTCGAAATCCCGATGAATTCGATGCGTACCGGCGATTTCATGGCACGCGCCAGATCGGCCAGAAAAGTGTAGGCGCCCTTCAGAACTCCAATCAGATACACCGGCTCGGCCGCCGGGTAGTCACGGTCTATCTCAGCTCCCAACTCGTCGATGCGCTTCTGAATTTGTTCGGCGGAAAGCAGCACTCTGAGCGAAGGCATTAGCGAGATTGTACAATACCAGCAGGAGCACCCTTTATCCTGGCACGCACCAAGAAGCTACTCAAGCAAGCTGTACCGCCAGAACCTGATCCCTTCTGGCTCACTGCCGTTCACGCCGCCGAATCGAAGCAAGCGCAAGATATTCGCGTTCTGGATCTGCGCGAAGTCACCACGTTCACCGACACCCTGATTATCTGCAGCGGTGCGAATTCCCGGCAGAACCAAGCTATTTCGAACGAGATCGAGGAGCAGTTGAAGGCGCAGGGCGACATTCCTTCGAGCGTCGAAGGCTATACCAACGCCGAATGGGTCTTGATGGACTACGGCGATTACGTGGTCAATATTTTTTCGGAAAAAGCCCGAACTTACTACGATCTCGAACGCCTGTGGCGCGACGCCAAGCCCGTCAAGTACTGAGGATCCTGCTCGCCAGTTCCGGGATCTGTGCGACTTCGCTTTCGCTCAACACCATGCCATCGGGCCGCCAGCGCGCGGCCATGCGTTCACTCACGAAACCTTTTGCAATACTAATGAGCGGTACGCCGCACGCTGAAGCAACGTGACCACCGGCGGAATCGTAGCCTACGAACAGCTTCGAAGTTGCAATTTGCGCGGCGAATGGGGCGAAAGCTCCATCATGCGTTTGCATCCCTGGCAGCACCGCACGCTCGACGCGCTCGTGTTCTTCGATGCTTCCGCCCTTGTCCACTAAAATGGATGCTCCAATCGCCGCGAGGGCCCGTAGCAACTCACGTTCCTCTAGATCGTCGAGCCGCTTGCTGGCATTTTCGCCGACCCCAAGGCTGACAGTGATATCGGCAGGCGGCTCGGCCGAAGGCAGCGGTGCAACGTAGGGCCTGGCTCCCTCGACGCCGAGGACTTCGTGGGCCCACCGCGCGACGAGCTTCGCCAGCGACTCATTAGTGTCGCCGCCATAGGCACGGCTGGGAAAGTGAAAATAATTGCGTTGATCACAAATCGAGATCAGCCCGAGCTGCGACAAACGCGAGTCCGGATCGATCACGATGCCATCTTCGAGCCACAGATTCGCAGACGCCCGCAATCGATCCTGCAAGGCGCCGGACCGCGCGTAGGGAGCAGCCCAGTACTGGATCCGCGGATCGGCCTCGAATAGCTCATACGCCTTCCGGGGACCAACAAAGAAGATTTCCGCCTTGGGATAGCGTCGCTTGGCGGCATCCAGTATGACGCTAGTAACGGCTACATCCGCACCCAAAGTTACGCGCGACAGCACGTACACTCGGGCGGCCGAATCGGGTGGGGCATTCGAGGCGTTTAGACTGCGCAGTCGCGAGCCTAGCTCCGGCGCTGTCCGGAGGATCACTTGTGTGAACAGATGGTTGTAGGTCTCACAGAGCCGCGGTTCGAACAGATCGCCTAAGCGCTCCACTACTATGCTCAAAAATGCTCGTCCTTCGTCCACGGCGAGGGCCCGTTCTAAAAGATCGTCAGGCCACGGCTCGCCGCGAAGGCAGAAATCGAGCAACTGGCTACAGGTATTTCCCAACGAGAAGCTCCAGCTTTTTGCGCGTGGCTTCGGGAATCGCCTTACGATCTGTAATCAGCGCGTGCGCCAGCGCCGATCCACATTTGCACTCTCGCTCGGGCATGCTGCGTACCGCCTCCGTTACCAATTTGCAGGCGTTGGCTGCGTTCTGCGTCAGGTTCGCGATGATGTCATTCACGGTGACCGCGTCGTGATCCGGATGCCAGCAATCGTAGTCGGTAACCATGGCGATGGTGGTATAGCACAGCTCCGCTTCACGGGCGAGTTTCGCTTCCTGCAGGTTGGTCATACCGATCACGTCCATGCCCCAACTGCGGTACAGATTTGATTCGGCGAGCGTAGAGAACGCCGGACCTTCCATGCATAAGTAGGTTCCGCCTAGTTTCGCGGTAACTCCGGAGGTCTTGGCCGCCCGGTGCGCGACGTGCGCCAGTTGAGCACAGATGGGGTGCGCGAAGCTGATGTGCGCGACTAAGCCCTCGCCGAAAAACGTGGACACGCGGCCGCGCGTGCGGTCGACGAATTGGTCCGGGATTACGAAATCCAAAGGCTGATGTTCTTCTTTGAGCGATCCGACGGCGCTGAGCGATAGAATGCGCTCCACGCCCAGCATCTTCAGGCCAAAGATATTCGCGCGGAAATTCAGTTCGGAGGGCGACAGGCGATGTCCGCGGCCATGCCGCGCCAGGAACGCGACCTCCTTACCTACGAGTTTGCCCACCACGTAGGCTTCCGAGGGCGCTCCCCAGGGAGTTTCCAAAGCGCGCTCTTCCCGCGCTTCAAATCCGGGCATGGAATACAATCCACTGCCGCCAATGATTCCAATTTTTGGGTTCATGCTTGTATGAGTTCTAATAACACGCCGCCGGTCGAAGCCGGGTGCACAAAAACGTAGAGGTGGCCGCCGGCGCCCCTGCGTGGTTCATTCAAGACGCGCGCGCCGGCCGAGCGCAGGCGGTCCACCGTAACTAGCAGATCCGGAACTTTTAGAGCCAAATGATGCAGCCCTTCCCCGCGCTTTTCGATAAACTTCGCAATCACCGAGTCAGGCTCGGTGGCCTCTAACAATTCGATTCTAGGATCACCCAGCGGTAGCATCGCTAGGTTAACTTTTTCCTGCTCAACGGTTTCCCGCATCGCCATATGCAAGCCCAGCTGCGCCTCGTAAAACGTGAGCGCTGGATCAAGCGAACGTACGGCGATGCCCAGATGATCAATGCGCGGGCCGGTTTCGCTTGGCCGCAGATGCGCTTCGCGTTTGCAAGCACGCGCGGCCTTAAGGACCTCGGCAATTCCCTGCCCCTCACTCGCCACAGAGCGGACGATGGGACGATCGGCCGCAATTTGCTGCAATTCCTGCTCGAGCTTGTCAGTGCCCGGCAGGTCGGCCTTGTTGATGACGAAGAGATCGGCAATTTCGAGCACGCCGGCCTTCATCGCCTGCACCTCGTCTCCGGTGCCGGGGACCATTACTAGAATGGTAACCTGCGCGTGCCTCGCAATCTCCACTTCACTTTGTCCCACCCCGACGGTTTCAATGATGACGACATCGCGGCCCGCGGCGTCGAGCAGCGTCGCCAGATCGGCCGTGGCGCGTGCGATTCCTCCAGGAATTCCGCGCGTGGCCATCGAACGAATGAACACACCTGGATCAGCATGATGCTGCTGCATCCGGATGCGATCGCCCAAAATCGCCCCACCAGTAAGCGGGCTCGAAGGATCGACTGCGATCACGCCCACAGTTTTTCCTTCGGCACGCAGCAGCGAAATCAGCTCACCGCACAACGTGCTCTTGCCGGTGCCGGGCGCCCCGGTGATACCTAGAATGAGTGCGCGGCCGGCACGCAGGGAAATTTCCCGCAACAGTTGGACAGCGGCTTGATCCTGGTTCTCTATGAAGGTGGCCGCACGGGCTAGCGCTCGCAGATCGCCGCGCAAAACTGCGTCGGCAAGTTCAGCCATGCTGACGCTCGGTATTCAGAAGCTGGCGCGCGATCACCAGCCTTTGAATTTCACTGGTGCCTTCGCCGATGGTGCACAGCTTCACGTCGCGGTAGAATTTTTCCACCGGATAATCCTTCAGGAAGCCGTAGCCGCCGTGGACCTGCACTGCTTCGTCGGCCACGCGAACCGCCGTCTCCGACGCAAACAGCTTGGCCATGGAAGATTCCTTGTTCACGTTTTGGCCGCTATCTTTCATCCACGCGGCGCGCAGGGTAAGAAGGCGTGCGGCGTCGATGTCCGTCGCCATGTCGGCTAATTTATGCTGGATAGCCTGAAACTCCGAGATGAAGCGTCCGAATTGTTTGCGCTGTTTGGAATAGCGCAAGGAGGCTTCGTAAGCGCCCTGTGCGATGCCCACCGCCAGGGCCGCGATCGATATCCGGCCCCCGTCGAGAATGCGCAGCGCATCCACGAATCCTTCGCCCTGCTTGCCGCAAAGCTGCGACGTGGGCACCCGGCAATCCGTGAGGATCATCTCATTGGTGGGCGAACAGCGCATGCCCAGCTTGTTTTCTTTCTTGCCTGGACGAAATCCGGGTGTGCCTTTTTCCACTAGGAATGCGGAAATTCCGTGGGAAGAGGCGGCGCGATCGGTAACCGCCATCACGACGCACACGTCGGCCACTTGACCGTTGGTAGTGAAAGTCTTGCTTCCGTTGATCACCCAGCAATCCCCGTCGCGCACGGCCCGGGTATGGGTGCCCCCGGCGTCAGAGCCTGATTCGGGTTCGGTCAATGCCCACGACCCGATCCATTCGCCCGACGCCAGCTTCGGAATATAGCGCTGTTTCTGCTCTTCGCTCCCGGCCAGATAAATGTGATTGGTACACAGCGAAACGTGAGCCGCAACGCACAACGCTACCGACGGGTCCACGCGAGCCAATTCTTCCATCACCAGCGAATAGTCTACGTAGCTGTAGCCGGTGCCGCCCAGGTCTTCAGGGAACACGGCGCCTAGCACGCCTAGCTCGCCTAACTTTCGGAACACCTGGTCCGGGAAAGTTTGTGATTCGTCCCACTCCATCACGTGAGGCTTGATCTCGGCTTCGCAGAAAGCGCGGACAGTCTTGCGGAGGTGCTGCTGTTCCGGCGTGTATCCGAAGTCCATATTTTTACCGAGGGAGGAGGGCCGCTATACGATCTCTTCCGTTTCCGCGTTCCAGCGGACAGCCCGGCCCGTGCGGAAACTTTCCACGGCCATGATGCAAGCGACGCTCACGCGGTAGCCGACCTCAAAGGGGCAGTTCGGTTCGCGGCTGGTGCGGATCGAATCGAAAAAGTTATCCAGGTGCGCATGCGGCACGTGCCCCGCGCGACCGATTCGTTCGACGTCATCCGGCCGGTTGATTTTCTGCGGCGTGTAGCGCACATGGTTGCCTCGCGAGATAGTCCCATGCGAGCCCAGCAGATCCTCGGTCACGCCCAATTGGTTGTTGCCGAAGCCCGACGACCAACTGACCAACAGGTGCTCGGGTTGATCCAGAGAAACATCCATCGTGTCGGGTGTTTCGCGGCCGTCATCCCATAGATAAATGCCGCCGCTCATGGAAGCCGAGTGCGGAATATGCAACTGGAGGGCTTTGTACCAGAACGCCAGTTGCTGGCTCATGTTTTCGGAAACGTTGCCGCCCGAGTAATCCCAGAAATAGCGCCAGTGGATGAAACGATTCGCGTCAAACCGGCTGGCTGGATTTTCCCCTGCGAACGATTCCCACGCGATGTTCTGCGCATTTACATCTGCAGTCATCAGCGCCGGGCGGGCCCACTGGGCTTTGCCGCGCGGCGTATTACGGTAGTTGCGCATCACCAGCGCGCTGATTTTGCCGATTCGCTCGGCGGGCGTCATGAACTGCTCGACGTCGCTGAGGTGTCCGAACGAGCACGCTTGATGACCGATCTGTACAACGTGCTTATTACGGTCTTTTATATGCGACGCTCGCATGCGCTTCGCCTGATTGAGCGTATTCGCTAAGATTTTCTCTTGATAAACGTGCTTGCCTGCGTCGAGCGCCGCCGAGAATTGCTCGGCGTGCAAGTGCGGCGGCGTAGCGATCACTACGGCGTCGATGGAGGAATCGTCCAGCAAACGGCGGAAATCCGCAAAAGTTGCCGCATTGGGCGCGAAACTCGCGGCTTTTTCCAGGCGCTTAGTATAGATGTCGGCTAAGCCCACGACTTCCGCGTTATCGCACGCGCGAATCTGGTTCACCAGTTCCAGCCCGCGATCGCCCACGCCAATGATGCCGACGCGAATGCGGTCGCTTGCGCCCAACGCGCGTGCGGGCACGGCAGCCAGCGTCCCGGCGAGCCCGGAAGCGACTTTGCCCAGAAATTTGCGGCGCGAATCCATCTGCTTTGAGTGTAGCAAGGCGCCCGTTGGCGGCGTATCGGCAAGCAGGATCGGGGCCGGATAGCCAGCCCAACACGGGAGTAACCTTAATCGTGATGGCGATCTCGCGCGAGTCGACGGGTAAAGGTTTTTATTCGAGTTGTTTATGGAAGCGGTTGACGCTGAGACCCAGCACGATGACTCCGAAAATCGCCAGCGCCAGGATTTGCGGCCACAACGTCCCCAAGCCCGCGCCTTGCAGGAACACGCCGCGCACGATCTCCATGAAATAGCGGAACGGGTTGATGAATGTCAGCCACTGCACGCCTTCGGGCATGTTGCGAATAGGAAACGTGAAGCCGCTCAGCATGAAGAACGGCTGAAAGAACAGCGTGGTCGCCATCATGGCTTGCTGCTGGGTGCGCGATATAGTCGAAATGAACAGGCCCGCGCCTAAGGTGGTCAGGAGGAACACGAACGCCGCGAACAGGAGCAGCAGAAAACTCCCGTTGAAGGGCACGTGGAAAATCAGCATCGCGGCGCTGGTCACCAGGATCAAATCCCAATAACCCACCAGTACGAACGGCAAGGTCTTGCCGAGGATCAGTTCCACCGGTCGGATGGGCGTCACCATTAACTGCTCCATGGTTCCGATCTCTTTTTCGCGCACGATGGCCATGGCGGTTAGCGAGAGCGTTACCAAGGTGATGATGTTCACAACCACTCCTGGGATGAAATAGTTGCGGCTCTTGAGATCAGGGTTGTACCAGACGCGGGAGCGCGAAACAATCTGCGGCATAGCCACGTACACCGGGCCGCCGGCGCTCGTGGTCCCGCCTACCATTCGCGCCTGCTGGGCCTCGCTTGAGACTTGCTGCGAATATCCGGCGATCACTTGTGAGGCGTACCCGGATATCAACGAAGCTGTATTCGAATTAGTTCCGTCCAATAGAACCTGCACACTGGTAGCCCGGCCGCGAGCAACATCGCGCGCAAAGCCGGGGAGCACGCGAATGACCCCATCCACTTTTCCGCGGTCGAGCAGCTCCTGCATCTGATGCTCGTCGCCAGGAGTAGCGGAGACAATGAAAAGGCCGGAGCCCTCAAACGCAGCCCGCAAATCGCGGCTTTGCGGGGTGTTGTCCTGATCCATCCACGCGATGTTCGCCGTATCCACGTCCAGGTTCACCGCATAACCAAAGATCAGCAACTGCAGCAGCGGGGGGATAAGCAACATGCTGCGCATGCGCGGATCGCGTAATGCCTGAATGAATTCCTTGCGAATAATGGAGCGGAGCCGCTGGCGCATGTTCAGGCCACCTTCTGCCGCAACTTGCGGATTGTAAAGAAAAAGATAAGCGCTCCGTAGCCGCATAGCAGCAAAAAATCGGGCCAGAGTATCTCTAGGCCGATTCCCTTCAGAAACACGCCTTTCGAGATGTTAATGAAATAACGCGCCGGAACGAATAGAGCGATCGCCTGGATCACACGCGGCATGCTGCTAATCGAATAGATGAATCCGGAAAGCAGGAAGCCGGGCAGGAAAGAAATCAGTGTTCCCATCTGGTAAGCCATAAGCTGCGTGCGGAACGTTGCAGAGACCCAGATGCCCGTGCATAGTGAACCGAATAGGAATACCAAACTAGAAATCGTCAGGAATAACAGGCTCCCCTTAAACGGCACACCAAACAAGAAGACGCCTACGAACATGCAGATCGCCATGTCGATCAGACCCACCAGAAAGTAGGCGGCCAGCTTGCCCAGCGCCAGTTCGGAAGGGCGCACGGGGGTTGAAAGAAGCTGCTCCATGGTGCCGTTTTCCCACTCGCGCGCGACCGTGAGCGAGCTCAGATTGCCGGTGATGATCATCATGATGACGGCGATTAGACCGGGCACGATGAAGTTGCGGGAAACCATGTCGGGGTTGTACCAGACACGGGCTTCCGCGCTGACACCCACTGGCGGAATGCGTCCGGCATGCAGGCTTTGCGCCTCGCCGCGCAGGCGTGCTGCGTAGGTTTGGACGATTCCCTCGGCATACCCGCGAGCGATGGCGGCGGTGTTCGAATCGCTGCCGTCAAGCAACAACTGTACCTGCGCCGAAGTGCTTCCCGAGAGGACGTTGCTTGAAAACTCCGCGGGGATCACCACGCCCAGGAGAGCGCGACGGGAATCCATTGCCTGTTCGATGGGCCGGTATCCGCTTACCGCCTCAATGACCTGGAAATAGCGCGAGCCTTGAAAATCTCGCACCAGTTCCGCGCTCTCAGGCCTAAGGTCCATGTTGTAGACGATGGTGGGGATCCGGTCCACATCCAGGCTCAATGCATAGCCGAAAATCAACAGCATAGTAAGCGGGATAGCGATGGCGGAAGCCAAGCTGCGCGGATCGCGAATCACGTGCAGCACTTCCTTGCGGGCGATGGCACGCAGACGGCGGAAGCTCATGCGGCCGCCTTTTCTTCTTGTTCGATCAGGCTCACGAAAACGTCTTCCATCGACGGCGTGATGGGTTCGAGCACCGTTACCGCAATCCCGGCGCGATCGAGCGTCGCGCGAATCCACGCAATCGCACGATCCGCGTCAGCCACCTTGATGTGCAGGCCGCCGCCGAATACGGCTACATCCAGAATGTTGTCTCCGCCGTAAATCTGCGTGAGACTTTCGAGCAGATCCGAAGATTCGAGATTCAGCAGATGGCCGACACCGAGCGACCGCTTCAACTCGGCGGGCGAACCTAGAGCGATCATTCTGCCGCCGTACATTAGCGCAATGCGATGGCAGTATTCGGCTTCGTCCATGTAATGCGTGGTGACGAAGATGGTATGGCCGGAGGCCGAAAGCTGATAGATCAACTCCCAGAAATTACGGCGCGCGATGGGATCGACGCCACTGGTAGGTTCGTCCAGAAACAGGATTGGCGGCTCATGCAGGATTGCGCAGCCCAGTGCCAACCGCTGTTTCCAGCCTCCCGACAGCAAGTGGGTCAGGGTATCCTGCTTGTCTTCCAGTTCCGCCATTTTGAGTACGAACTCCAGACGCGCCGGAAATTTTTCGGCAGAGACGCCATAGACGCCAGCGAAGAATTCGATGTTCTCTTTGACCGTGAGGTCGTCGTAGAGCGAAAACTTTTGGGACATGTAGCCGATGCGCCGTTTGACCTCTTCCGGATTCACGCTAACGTCAAAGCCTCCTACCACGGCGCGCCCCGACGTGGGTGCCATCAGCCCGCATAGGACTCGAATGGTGGTGGATTTACCAGCGCCATTGGGCCCCAGAAAGCCGAAGATCTCGCCTGGCTGCACGTCCAGATTCAAGTCGGCAACGGCCGTGAATTCGCCGAAGCGCTTCGTCAGCTTCTCGATGTGGACCGCCGGACCTGATGTATTAGGCAGCATGCGCGAGCTCCTGTCTGCGCACCAGCGCGATAAAAACGTCTTCGAGTGAAGGCTGGATTTTCTGGTATTCGAACGGGGTGACGGCGAGCAATTTTTCGGGCGACGTCATTGCCGGGTTGAGAAAAAGGTGCAGATCGATGCCCATGGGCTGCACCGTGAGAACGCCCGGTTGACGCTGTAACGCATCGCGCGTGGCGCGATGATCGTTTGACGTCAGGCGATAACACGCTTCCGGCAAGCCGCGCTTCAAGCCAGCGGGAGTATCCACTTGGATCAGTCGACCTTGGTGCATGAAGCCCACACGATTGGCGCGCTCTGCTTCGTCCAGATATGCCGTGGTGACCAGAACCGTTAATCCATCGCGGACCAAGTGATATAGAATGGCCCAAAAATCACGTCGCGAGACTGGATCAACGCCGTTGGTGGGCTCATCCAGAAACAGGACTTGGGGTTTGTGCAGGAGCGTGCACATCAGCGCCAGCTTTTGTTTCATGCCGCCGGAAAGCTTACCCGCGGATCGCCTCTGAAACGGCTCCATGCGGGTCATGCGCAGGAGACGAGCGCTCAACTCGCCACGCTCAACGCCCACAATGCCGAACAGGTCTGCGTAGAAGGCCATGTTCTCCGCGACGGTCAGGTCGGTGTAAAGGCCGAAACGTTGGGCCATGTAACCAATCTGATCTTTCACGGCTTCAACTTCCTTCGAAACATCATGCCCCGCCACAACCGCGCGTCCTTCGGTCGGATCCATCAGGCCACACAACATGCGCATGGTGGTGGTTTTGCCGGCGCCATCGGGACCGACCAGTGCGAAAATCTCGCCCGCTTCGATCTCCAGATTCAGGTGATCGACCGCGATGACCGATCTTCCCTGCCCACCGCGGGACCTACCCCCGCCAAAAACCCGCGTTAGATTATCGGCCTGAATAATCACACTCACAAGGGAATCTCCGCATCCACCGGCATGTTGTTCTTAAGCTCGTGGTTGGCGTTGTCGACATCCACTTTGATGCGATATACCAGCTTCACGCGCTCTTCTTTAGTCTGGATCTGCTTAGGCGTAAACTCAGCTTCCGAAGCAATAAAGGACACCGTGCCGTGATACACTTTGCCGGGGTAGGAATCCGTCATGAGATTCACCTGCGTGCCAAGTTTCACGCGCCCCAAATCAGTTTCGCCCACGTAGGCGCGCAGCCAGGGGTGATCCACATCGCCGATGCGCACGATGCTGGTGCCGGCGGCGATCACCTCGCCGGGCTCGGCCGATTTCACCAGCACCACGCCATCGATAGGGCTTGTGATGACGGTATCGTTGAGCTGAGCCTCGGTGATCCCCACTTGCGCGCGGGCCCGATCGATATCGGAGCGGCGCTGCACTAACTCCTCCTGCTTGCGACGTAGGTCGATGCGGTTGGCCTCCGCGGTGCCCACAGCAGCTTGCGCGCGGGCTAGCTGGGCGCGGGCACCCGCAATTTCCTCCTTGCGCGGGCCTTCCTTCACGAGTTTGGCGCGGTCTTCGGCTTGCGCCAGCACCGCGTTGGCTGCGCTGAATTTGGTTCGCGCCTGGTCGAACTGAGAGGTGGAAATGTCGGTATTCTTATACAGCGTCTGCGCGCGCTCCCAATCGGCTTGGGCCAATTCCATTTGCGCGCGGGCTTCATTCACACTCGAATCGGCCTGCCGGATTTCCTCGGCGCGGCTGCCGGCGTTCAGTTCATCGAGATGGGCCTGCTGCTGGGCAAGCTCAGCCCGGCGGGCGGAGATGTCGCTGTCGATAGTGGCCTGCTGAAATTCAATGGTAGTCTTCAACTGGTCGTAGGTCGATTGCGCGCTCTCCACTGCGGCCACGTCCCGCAGCTTCTGCTGTTCGAGTTGAGCGGCGTCGAGGCGTGCAATTACTTGCCCCTTCTTCACGCTGTCGCCCTCACGCACCGTGAGGGCAATCATGCGGCCGGCGGTCTTGAAGGAGATATCGACCAACGTCATTTCCAGATTTCCGGACACTTCAATGCTTTTGCGCGGCCCCGCAAAATAGCCTGTGCGCCATAAGTAGACTCCAATTCCGGCGACCAGCAGAAGGAGGATGATGGGCAGTCGTTTTTTCATTGGTTGAGGTAGTCTCCGATAGTTCCCGTAGCCGTGGCTAGATCCAAACGGGCGACGTTGTAGTCATAGACGGCGATCACCTGGTTATCGCGGGCGCGTTGCAAGCGGGTTTGGGCGTCAGTGACTTCGACTGACGTGGCCACGCCGGCGTCATACCGGCGCCGCGCTTGCGCCAGCTCGTTATCGGCAAGACTGAGTCCATCGCGCGAGGCGTCCACCTCCGCGGCGGCCGAGCGCAGACTCTCGAGCGCCTCTCGCACCTGCAATTCAACCTGCTGGCCCACGTCCCGGGTCCGGATCTGTTCTTGTCTGTATTGAGAGAAACTCTCTTCGCGGCGGGCCTCGCGGCGGCCGCCATCGAAAACCGGCACGCGCAGGGAAACGCCCATGGTATAAGTGGCGCGTGAGGAGAGAATGTCGGGCCCGATAGCTCCATAATCGCCCGAAGCACCGAGGGTTGGGAGGCGCTCGGCTTTGATCGCGCTATGATTCAAGCGCGCAGCCTCTTCGCGCTGCTGCTGCGTCTTAATCTCTGGGCGGGCTTTGCGGGCTTGTTCGAGTAGCGTCTCTGAAGAGGCCGGGTCTATCGGCTTGTAGTCCAGTTTGTCGGTGAACTCGATCGATGTATCCATGCGCAGGCCCATGGATCTGAGAAGCTGCAGCTTGGCGCGGGTGCGATCATTTTCGGCGCGGATCAGACGCTGACGATCGTTGGCGAGCTGCACTTCAGCGCGGGTGACTTCAATACCGGTGCCGGTGCCGGTGGTCTGAGCGCGCCGGGCCTGCGCCAGCAGCGCTTCCGATAAATCCACGTTAGCGCGTCCGGTGTCGCGGTCGGCATCCGCGCGAAGGCAAGCCAGATAGTCGCGTGCTACCTCATCGCTGACCTGGCTGCGGGTAGCGTCATCATCGAACTTCGCGGCGGCGAGCGCCGCTTTCGATGCCTGATATTTGCGGATGTCGCTAATATCCACTATCGATTGCTGCGCAGCCGCACGCGTATCGAGAACGCTGAACGGGCCGACAATCGCGGGGATCGAGAACCCCGGTACCGGGATGCTAAAGCTGAAACCGAAAGCTTTCAGATTCGTGATTTGGCGCCTGTCCTGGATGGATGCATCGAGATTAGGCAAAAACGCGGCCTTAGCTTGAGACACGCGATCTTGCGCCTGCTGAATCGATTCCTGCGCCAAGGCGGCGCGCGTCGAGCCATCCGGCGCCAGCGCAATTTCGACCGCGCGCTTCATGCTGAGCGGCAGCGGCGTTTGCGCCAAACCCAGCGACCCGGCCAATAGGAGCATCAAGGGAACCCGCATTAGTCTTCCTTTCTCGTGGTGGATATGACAGCAATGGGAGCCCGCATGCCCGCCGCCAGAAAAGTGACCAGACGCGGCATCACGACGGCGGGGTCGAAAGGCTGCCCGCTCATGAGCGGCATTACCCCGGAAAGCGCCAGCAGATGCGACATGGACCCCGCCATGAACTGTAACCTCCAGAACCTTTCCTCGGGAGGCAGATCCGGAAGCGCAGCGCCGATTGCTTCGGAGAAGCGCTCGACGACGTCGATCAGGTGCTTCTTATACACGCGCTCGACGAAGAGGCTGGGGTTTGAGAACACCCGCCCGACGAAGGGTCCCGCCGAAAAAACCTCCATCATCAGTAGCGGCGAAAGGAAGGCTGCGACAATTTGTTCCACACTAGGCGATGGTCCAGCGGCCTCCAGCATTTCGATCCGGCGGCGATTTACCGGCCCCATGCAGCGCTCGATGATGGAGTCGATAAGGCTCTCTTTGGATTGAAAATGATAATTTACGGCCGCCAAGTTCACTTGTGCCTCCGCCGTGATATCCCGTAGCGAAGTGGCGTCGAAACCTCTCAAACCAAAGAGCTTTTCCGCTGCCTTCAGGATACGGGTTTTGGTATCGAGTGTGTTTGGAGCTTCAACAGGGATCATACGTATGTTTAAATCATACGCTTGTTCCTCACATAGATCAAGCTAGTGTCAATGGAGTAAACTGCGGAATGTGCTTCCGTTCAAGCTGATCTACCACCATGGCTACGACTTGAATCTGGGCGGACACGTGTTTCCCTCGCAGAAGTACCGGATGGTCCGGGAGCAGCTGCAGGCCGAGGCATTCGCTGCGCCTGGGGATTTCATCGAACCGGATCCCGCGACTCTAGAAGATCTCCTGCTGGTCCATGAACGCGGCTGGATCACACGGCTGCTCGAAGGCACGCTGGATCGCAACGAGTTGGCCAGGCTTGAGATCCCCTACTCGAAAAAGATGGCACAGGCATTTGTGCTGTCCGCTGGCGGATCGATTTTAGCGGCTCGCTGTGCGCTCCGCGACGGCGTCGCCTGCAATATCGGAGGCGGGTTCCACCATGCCTATCCCGGCCATGGTGAGGGATTTTGTGCAATTCACGATGTGGCTGTCGCGATCCGGCGCGTGCAGAAAGACTGCTTGATCGAGCGCGCCATGGTGATCGATACTGACGTCCATCACGGCAACGGAACGGCGGCGATCTTCGAACACGATCCGTCGGTGTTCACGCTATCGATTCATCAGTATTATAACTACCCGCAGTTCAAGCCGCCATCGAGCGTCGATATTCATCTGGAGAACGGCGTCGGAGACGCTGAATATTGCCAGCTTCTGGGAGAAGCCTGCCAGAAGGCGCTGGACGAGTTCCGGCCGCAACTCGTGATGTATGTCGCGGGCGCCGATCCGTACATGCACGACCAGCTCGGCGGACTCGCGCTGACGATCGACGGGCTAAAGTCGCGCGACCATCTGGTGTTTGAACTGGCGCGGGAGCATCAGGCTCCGGTAGCGACCACGTTCGCAGGTGGATATGCGCGTGACATTAACGACACCGTGACCATTCATGCCAACACTGTGAAAGCAGCCGCGGAAATCCTTCGTGCGAAACTAGGAGAGCATACGGCGCACCCGTAGCGGATCTCGTGCGAATGAAACTCACCAGCTTTCGCTTGAAGGATCAGGTCCACCTCCAGGATATGGATTCCGTGGGGCTGATCACGCCTGCGATTGAGCATTCGCTGTCCCCAGCATTGCGCGAACGACTGGGCAAAGTGCGCGCTAGCGAATAATCCTCTCAAGCCTTAGGCGGTGGCAGCACCGGCGCGTGCGTTAGCAGCATGTCTTCAAATGAATAATCCTGTTTGCCCGCGTGATTGTGGCGCAGGTACCACTTATACGTTTCCTGCAAGCCTGTTGTGAAATCGGTAGGCTTGAACTTCAAAACCCGCTGCGCTTTCGCTGTGACCTGCGTGATGGGCGGCATGTCCAGGTAGAAACCGAAATACATCTTGGGGCCCATGGGATGTCCGCCGGCGCGCAGCAGGTATTCGCGCGGGATGCGCACGAACTTCACCGGCTTGCGGCAGGTTTTCGCCAGTGCCTCGACCAATTCCGATTGGGCCACCGGTCGCGCGTTGGCGATATTGAAGGCGTGCCCCACCGCGGCCTTTTCTTCCATGGCGCGCAAGGCGGCGCGCACCACGTCTCTCACGTAGGCGAATTGCATCAGGCGGCGGCCATCGCCGGGAAGGATGATGGAGCGTCCGGCGCGCAGACGGTCCCAGAAGAAAGCCTCGCGATACATGGGATTCTCGGGGCCGTAGATGAAAGGCGGTCGCAGCGTGACCACCGGTAACCCGACGCGCTGATGCAGGCGGAACAGGGCCCGCTCACTGGTAGCTTTGTTGCGGACGTAAAGGTCGGCCGCGTCATCGGGCGCCAGCGCGTCGCCTTCGTGGTGATTGAGGCCGTCGCCATAAGCGGCGACGCTGGACATGAAAATATAGCGGTCGAGCGAGCCACTGATGGCGCGAACTGTGCCCTCGATCTGGGTGGCGGTCGTACCCCGCTGCCAGTCGTAGACGTTATCGAAAACCACCTCGAAGCTTTTGCCCGCGAGCGCAGCCTTCATGGCCTTGGGGTCATTGCGATCGGCGGTGAGATTCTTCACCTTCCGCCCCAGAGTGTGTTTGGGCTTGCGGTGCAGGACCGTCACGGCGTGCCCTGCTTTAAGCAACTCGGCCACAAGGTGCCGGCCGATAAACTGCGTTCCTCCGATAACCAGGCAATTCATGCGAAAGACGAAAAAAAAGGGACCGTCACCAATTTCACTCCTCTTGGTTTCCCAAGGGGCTTAGCCGCTTAACAGCGAAATTGGTGCCTATCCCCATTTTTCATTATAGGGCGTCCGGATTAATCGTAATACTCGAGCCCCAGATGCGTAATCAGTTCTTCGCCGCGCATCCAGCGCAGCGTATTTTTCAGCTTCATGAGCTGAATGAAGACGTCGTGCTCCGGATACAATCCAGGCGCCGTCATGGGCGCTTTAAAATAGAAGGACAGCCACTCTTGAATGCCGCGCATGCCGCAACGCTGCGCCAGGTCCATGAACAGTACCAGATCCAGCACCAGCGGCGCCGCCAGGATAGAATCGCGGCATAGGAAGTCGATCTTGATCTGCATGGGATAGCCCAGCCAGCCAAAGATGTCGATGTTGTCCCAGCCTTCTTTGGAGTCACCGCGCGGCGGATAGTAGTTGATGCGCACGGCATGGTACAGATTCTCGTAGAGGTCCGGATAAAGCTTGGGTTGCAGGATCTGATCGAGCACGCTCAGCTTGGTTTCTTCTTTGGTCTTGAAGGAGCCGGGATCTTCCAGCACTTCACCATCTCGGTTGCCCAGAATGTTGGTCGAGAACCAGCCGTTGATGCCCAGCATGCGCGCTTTAAATCCCGGAGCCAACAACGTCTTCATGAACGTCTGGCCGGTTTTGAAATCCTTGCCGCAGATGGGGAGGTTGCGCTCGCGAGCCAGATCGAGCAGCGCCGGAGTATCGGTGGTGAGGTTAGGTGCGCCGTTCGCGAAGGGCACTCCCGATTTGAGTGCCGCATAGGCGTAAATCTGGCTGGGGGCGATTTCAGGATCGCTCTCGCATAGCCCTTTTTCAAAGCTCTCAATGGTCTGATGCACGGCTGCTGCGCGGTGGAAAACTTCTGTCGACCCGCACCAGATCATCACCAGGCGGCTGGCCCCGGAAGATTCGCGAAACTGCGCAATATCGTCCATCAGTGCCTGCGCCTTGTCCATCTTACTGCCTTTGGTTTTGACGTTCGGGCCATTGATGCGGCGGATATATTCGCGATCGAACACCGCCTTCATGGGTTTGATCGCGGAGAGCGGTTCCTTCAACTGCGCGAGCAGCGTAGGCTCCAGCACTTTGGCATTGACGGCGGCTTCGTAGGCGGTGTCTTCGTAAATATCCCAGCCCCCAAAAACTAGGTCGTCAAGACTGGCCAGTGGAACGAAATCCTTGATCTTGGGCGAACGGCCATCGGTGCGTTTTCCAAGGCGGACGGTGGAGAGCTGCGTTAGCGAGCCGACCGGGAGTCCGAGTCCTCGTTTGATTGCCTCGACGCCCGCGATAAAGGTGGTGGAAACGGCTCCGATTCCAGGAATCAGGATGCCTAGCTTACCTTCGGCAGGCGCAATCTGGACGTTATCTTTGGCGGGCAAAATTTTGGTGCTCCTAAGTGATGTGTTCTCACGCGGCAAGGTGGGGTAGGACTTCGAAGAATGGTGCCTATCCTACGATATACTAGCACTTCATGGTGAATCGCGCGAGCAGCGGCCCCGTTAGCGCCAATCCCAGTAGTCCGGCTGGAGCCGGTTTAAGCGGGACTAGCGCTATGGCAGGCGGCTCGATCCCGCCGCAAACCATATCCGCGCTGTTGGTGGACGACGAAAAACTGGCATCGGACGAACTAGCTTACTTGCTCAAAGAGTTCGGGGACGTCGAGGTGATTGCAATAGCCTCGAACGGGCTTGAGGCGGTGAAGTTGATCGCCGATCTGGAGCCCGACCTGGTTTTTCTCGACGTACAGATGCCGGGGCTCGACGGCATGGGCGTGATTGAGAAGCTGCGCGCGCAAGGCGTGCCGCTGCCCTACTTCGTGATGGCCACCGCCTATGACCAATACGCGGTCGAAGCTTTTCGCCTGGAGGCTCTGGATTACCTCTTAAAGCCGGTGGAAAAAGACCGCCTTGCGATGGCAGTGGAGCGAGCGCGCAAAGGGATCGCGGAACGCGCCAAGGCCGCGGCTACGTCAGAGCTGCCACCGGCCAAACCTTCATTGCAGCGCTCAAAATTATTGGTCAAGAGCAATCACCGGAACTTTATCGTCGACGCGCAGGATGTGGTCTACGCCACCATCGACGACGGCTTGATCACGGTAGTGGCAACCAGTCTCGAAGGGCAGTCTAACTACCGCACTATTGAGGAGTTGCAATCGAACCTGGACCCGGATATGTTCTGGCGCGTCCACCGATCGTACCTGGTGAACATCCACCGCATCAAGGAAGTAATTCCGTGGTTCAAATCCAGCTTCCAGCTGCGCATGGATGATAAGAAGCAGACCGAAATTCCGGTGAGCCGGGTGCAGACCAAGAGGTTGAGAGCGCTGCTGAAGTTGTAGGCGGTCAGGCACACCAATGTTTCAGTCCGAACGCAGCCTAATCGTGATATGAATCGAGATTGCCTCTCACCAAAATCGCCCACAAGCGTCCGTTGAATGATATCGAACAGCTCGAACTTTTTGGCGAGCCGCTCATGGTCCCAATACTCACCCGAAGTACCCGGTATGAACTGACCTCCTCCTTCTAAATTCATCGAGTCCCAAAGTCCAGAGGCGCCTCGATGGTCCTTTACTATTGCGGCTCAGCAATGAAAAACCCCGCACGACCTGAGCAGGCCGTACGGGGTTGTTCCTAAGACTCGAATTTCAGCGTGAAGCAGCCGGTCCAGAGGAGGAGCGGCTTCGTCACTGAAACGAAACCTGAACTTGAGAGGTTCGGGATTAAGAGTCAGCCACCTCACGCGTGGTTAGAGTGCTGTAGTTACTACTACTTCCAGATATCATTAGACTGGACCACCTCCTTTTTCAGTGATGAAACCATAATATGCCGGGTTGGCACGGCTGTCAAACATTTTATGGGTCGCGCGTGAGGGACACCCATCCCTGGATGCGCACACGCAAACTGCTCTCTTCGGCGAACAGATCGCCGATAATCGCAACTGAGTCGGCACCCGCAGCCAGCACGGATCGAGCATTGCTCCGCGTGATGCCGCCGATGGCAACCAGAGGGCGATGGGTGAGCGGGCGCAGACGCCGAAGTTCGTCGAGACCAACCACCGGGTCCGGATTTTGTTTCGACTCCGTGCCGAAGATTGGACCGAGTGCGAGGTAGTTCGCAGGTTCAGCCGCGGCGGCACGGAGTTGGCGCTCGTTGTGCGTCGAGAATCCGATGAGCGTCTCAGCCCCCACCACCTTGCGCGCGGCGGAGGGCGCGAGATCGTCCTGGCCCAGATGCAGCGCCGCGCCGGTAAGAGCGGCGAGATCGGCGCGGTCGTTCACCACCAACAGCGCGCCCGCATCGCGGCATAGTTCTGCGACACGCTCCAGTTGCGCGAACACTTCGCGCGAAAAAAATCCCTTGTGCCGGAACTGGAGAATCTTTGCTCCGCCCGCGAGAATTTGCTCGGCGGCCGCTATGGGATCAAGACCGTGCCGGGCCGCAATTTCCGGGTCGAGTATCGGATAGAACTTTGGTAAAGAGGACCTAGGCAGCATGCGACAGGACCTGGTCCGGATCCGGCGTGCCGCGCTGACCGAAGCGAATGACGCCATCGGGGCCGATTAGATATACGGTGCGTCTCACGATCAATCCCTTGGCCTTGTAAAGGGCGCCGGTTTTCTGGCCGCGGTCGACCAGCAGCGGGAACGGCAGGCGGCTCTTGCCGATGAACTTGGCGTGGCTCTGGGCGCTCTGCGGATTCACGCCGAAGATCAGCGTGTTTTTTTCACCGGCGCCGGTCCAGCGGTCACGGAATTCGCACAGTTGCCGGCGGCAAACGGTGGTGTCATCGCCGGGATAGAAAACCAGCACGACGTTATGGCCGCGCAGCGCCGCGAGCGACACGATTTTGCCGTCCTGATCGGGAAGCGAGAAGTCAGGCGCGGGCGTGCCGGGGAGTAGGGGATCTGCGAAGAGCCAGTCGAGCACCGGGCTCTATTGTAGCTGTTCCTGCGGGACTTCGACGTTGAAGCTATATCCAAACCCGCGCACACTGCGGATGAAGGCTGGTCCGCCTTCTTGCTCGATCTTTTGGCGCAGCCGCAAAACATAGACGTCGACGGTGCGATCGGTGACCGCGCGGTCGTGGCCCCACACGGCGTCGAGCAATTGCTCGCGGCTGAATACCACGCCCGGTCGGCTCATCAGGAATTCCAGCAGCCGAAATTCGGTGGCGGTAAGCGTAAGTTCTTCGCTGCCGCGCCGAACGATGCAGCGCGTACGGTCCAGTTCCAGATCACCCGAGCGCAGGACCTTGTTTACCGGCTTATCACCGCGGAAGTGAATCTTCACGCGGGCGATCAGCTCGCGTACGAAAAACGGCTTGACGATGTAGTCGTTCGCGCCCAGCTCCAGGCCCACGATACGGTCGGTTTCAGACGCCCTCGCCGTCAGAAAGATGACCGGCGTATTCGCGAGCTCGGCATTGGCGCGGATGCCTTTGCAGATTTCCAGGCCATCGGAATCCGGCAGCATGATGTCCAGGATCACCAGGTCAGGGTGCTCGCGGCGGCATAAATCCAGCGCGCCCTTGCCGGTCTGCGACCCCACCACTTGAAACCCTTCTTTGTCCAGATTGTACTGGACCAAGTTGTACAGGTCCGCGTCGTCCTCAATGAGCACGATTTTTTTCATAGACTTCTTACTTAAGAGTAACTGTCTATCCGTTACAACAATATTACAGAATGATGGCAATTTAGTGCCGGGTGATCACCACGCTACGCCAGCCAATATTCCCGGCGGCGTCTGAAGCGCGCACCGTCACCGAATTATTCCCCACCAGGAGCGGGATCGCAGCCGACCAGACGGTGGTCCCGGAAGCCACGCCTGCGGCGCCGAAGTTGGTAGCCCAGGATACTAGCGCTACTCCCACGTTGTCGCTGGCGATGCCGGAGATGGTGACCGAGGCCGCGCTGGTAGACACGGTTCCGGAAGATGGCGAGGTAATGGTCAAGCTCGGCGGGGTAGTGTCAGTACCTCCGCCAGCCGGGCCCGGTCCGGTGGTGCTCACGGATTGCCGGGTGACGGTAAGCGATTTAAGGATCTGACTGCCTCCGGCTGAAGCTTTTACCGTAATGGTGTTGGCGCCTACAGCCAGCGGGACGTTGGCGATAGTGAAGGCCGAAACCGATCCTGTGGCAATCCCGGAAGTTCCGCTGGTCGCGGACCAGCTAACTACGATGACGCCGGTTCCGCCCGCGGCCGATCCCGACAAGTTGACGCTCGACGCCGTGGTAGTGGAATCCACCCCGTTCACCGTCAACACCAAGGGAGAGCCTGGCGGAGGCACGGTGGCGGTTTGGGCGGCGTAAAGCGTCAGAATAGCGGCCTTGTCGGGAGCGGCCAAAGTCGTGACGATCTTGTAATAGGGGTACATGACGGCGTTGGGATCGTCGGAGTGGCCCAGGCCGAGGGCGTGTCCTAATTCGTGTAGCGCCACACTGAAAACGTCGGTGTTGGTACCGACGCGCCAACTCTCGGATTCGTCGAAGTGCACGTCGCCGGCAATAGGTTCGGGGTTGGGAGGCGCAGGGTAAAAGGTGTGGGCCAGTATTCCACCAGGTCCATCAAAGGGATACCCGTCACCATGGGCATAGGTGGCAAACAGGATATTCACCGTCGCGGTGCCGGCGGGATTGATGCCGGGCTGCCAGGTAACAGCAGCCACCTTCGACCACTCCGCCATCGCGCGCAGGATCTCCGACTCGGCAGTCGTGGAATCGAGTCGCGCTGTTGCATGGCTAAACACGTAGCTGATTGCGGCGGTGCCCAGACCGGGGCCGTCCCAGCCATTGCCATAGGTGGGGATCGCCTGGCCGGTAGGTCCGTTGGCGGTGAGTGCTCCGGCGTAGAAGCGTGCAGGCAGGTTGAGGGCTAGTTCGCGTGATGCCGGGAAGACATAGGCCACTTCGTCGAGGGCGGTCAGGGCCGTAAGCGCGGCCACGATCTGGTTCGGGTTTAAATGCAGCAGCAACTGGCGTGGATCGAGATCCGGATTGTCGAGAGGTATTAGTCGCATATTGAGCAAGGTGCCGCGAGCACGGTTCATATCGGCATCGGGATGGAATTCCACCAGAAAATATCCGAGCGGAGAAGAGGCTTGCCGACCGGGAAGTGCGCCATCTGGCGCCGACGGGGGCGTCAGGTGGATCAAGGGGCTAATCTTGGCCTTGGGACGGATGGACGCCGCATAGTGGACTCCCAGCGCGGCAATGTTAGTGCGCCCTTCAATTGACACCAACAGCCCGTTGTCCGGAACGTCCCCGAGAACTTTAACGCCGCGACGTTCGAGCGAACGCACGACGGACACAGTGGGGTGATCGTGAAATTGCAGTATTAAGTGCCCCGCGCCTGTCGGTTTGGGGCTTTCGATCTCGTTGATGGTCGCGGTGGGATCAGTTTTGACATCTCCGGTTTTGAGATGGATTACGGACTGCGCCGAGGAAAGTGTCGCGAGCAAAAACGCGATAAGAGAAATTCTTATTGCTGCAAACATATCCCCCTCATCGTCTTCCTATGAGAGATTTCCGCTAAAAACCAGACTGTCAGCTATAAGGCTTCGCCTATCCCATGCGCATCGCATTTGCTATTCCCTTGTGGCTGGCTATCGCTGTAAACGGCCAATCTCCGGGATACATGATCAGCACGGTGGCGGGAAGTGGCTGGATCGGCGACGGTGGGCCGGCCACGCTGGCAATCCTGCGGCAGCCGGGCGGCGTTGCGGCGGATAACCGAGGGAACCTCTACATCGCTGAGACCGGCGGTCACCGCGTTCGCAAGCTGGATCGCTCCGGTGCGATCACCACCGTGGCGGGAACCGGAGTGGCGGGCTTCAGTGGCGATGGCGGCCCGGCAACCGCGGCACAATTGGCATCGCCCTACGGCCTCGCGGCAGACAGCCTGGGGAACCTCTACATCGCGGATCTAGGCAACGCGCGTGTGCGGTGCGTGGACGCAAACGGCAACATCTCGACTGTCGCGGGAGGAGGAAAACTGGCTCCGGGACCGGCCAATGAAGGTCTGCCCGCGATATCCATGCTGCTGACGGCACCGCGCAATCTCTTGGCGCTTGACGGCGGTGGCCTGTACATCTCCGATTTCGGCGGTCAGCGCGTATTTCAACTCTCGGCAGGCGGTTTGCTCACCACCGTGGCAGGTACCGGCGCGCCCGGATATTCCGGAGACGGCGGGCTGGCGACGGTGGCGCAGTTGGCTTATCCGGCCGGGCTAGCGACAGGATTCGACGGGTCGCTATACGTAGCCGATAGTCTCAACCATGCGGTGCGGCGGATTTCGAGCGGCGTCATCGCGACCTTCGCTTCAGTAGGAACGCCGGTGGGAATGGCGCTGGATATCTTCGCAACGCTGTTTGTGGCCGATGTCGATCGCGGCGCGCTGCTGCGCTTCCCGGCTGACGGCGTGTTGCCGCCCGTGCCCATACCGGCAAGCGATGTGGTGCGGGCGATGGATTTGAGCCTGTACGTGCCTGAAAGCGCCGCCGGCATAGTCGAGCGCCTTCCGCTGAGCGGAGGCAGGACGCTCGTGGCGGGCGGCGGCGACACCGCGCGCGGAGATGGTGGCGCTGCCACTGAAGCGCTGCTGAATCGCCCGAGTGGGGTTGCAACGGACGCGTCGGGAAATCTTTACATCTCCGATCGCGACAACGGGCGGGTGCGTCGCGTTGCGTCCGACGGGACGATCACCACGGTTGCGGCCGGCGCGGGATGGCTTGCTCCCAGTGGAATCAGCGTGGACTCGGCGGGCGACATTTACGTTGTCGACACCGGTCTCGACGAAGTATTGCGGATTACGCCCGCCGGGATCCTGCAGCGAGTCGCTCCCCATCTCGCGCTCACTTCGCCGGCGAGTGCTCTAGCCGACGCGGCGGGCAACGTGTATATCGCGGACACCGGCGCCGGAAAGGTTTTTCGCGTGGCTCCCGAGGGTGCGGTGTCGACGCTGCTGGACAAGCTGGCAGGACCGCACGGGCTGGCACTCGATGGCGCGGGCCATCTGGTTTTTACCGAGCAGGACGGCGCGCGCGTGCGGAGTCTGAATCTGGCATCCGGCAACCTGAGCGAACTCGGCGCCGGCGCGTGGAGAATTCCGCGAGGCGTCGCGGTGAGCCCGGCGGGTGACGTGTTCGTCGCCGATACTGGCCGGCAGCAGATTATGCGCGTCGACGCCGCCGGGCAAGTCACGGCCGTGGGCGGAACGGGCACCCCGGGATTCGCAGGCGACGGCAGCGCCGCCGCCAGTGCCCAGTTGAATTTCCCGTGGGACGTGGCTACCGGACCGGGCGGCGTCTTGTACGTCGCCGATCTGGAAAATCACCGGGTGCGGCTATTGACACCGCAGACTACAACGACTCCCGGAGCCGTGATTCAAGTCTTAAACGGCGTGAGCCTGGCGCCGGGGCCAATCGCTCCCGGAATGCTCCTGGCGGTGTTCGGAACCGGTATTCCCGCTACCGACGCAGCCAGTACGACGGTGTTGATCAACTCGATTTCGGTGCCGATCCTGGCCATGGACGATACCCAGATTCGAGTGGTGGCGCCGATCACGATGTCGGCGTCGAATGACGCCGTTATCGTAATTGTCGATCAGGGTAGCATCGCCAAGACCATCAGCGTGCCCACGGCAGCGTCTGCGCCGGCACTGTATCAGGTGGCTCCGCAATCCGCGGCGGTGACTCGCGGCGGGCTTGCGACGTTATACGGAACCGGGCTGGGGGTCGGCGACTTGCCGGTGACGGTAACCATCGGCGGGATCTCAGCCGAGGTGGTTTCGCTCGACCGATCGCCGGGCTATCCCGGCCTGTTTCAAATCAGCTTGCGGGTCCCTCACACGGTGGCGTCCGGACCAGCCGCCGTCGTCATTACGGCGGGCAGCGCAGCTAGTCAGGCGGCTGTGAACCTCACGGTCACAGATCCCTAATCCCGACTCTCGGTCAGATAGTGGCTAAACATACTGCACTTCTTCTTCAAGATCCAGGTCGAAGCGCTCACGCACGCGGCGTTTTAGCTCGGCGATCAACTCACGCACTTCCCGGGACGTGCCGCCACCGCGGTTATAAATTAGATTCGCGTGGTAGTCGGCGACGCGGACACCGCCGCGTTCCAAACCCTTGGCGCCCGCCTGTTCGAGAAAATACGCCGACGGAACCTTGCCTTCGCGAACCACTGTCGCAGGGACTTGCGCCCGTACTCCTTCCGACAAATCAGCCCACAGCAGGTTTTTGAAGATGCTGCCGGCGCAGCGCATGGTGGGCGGATACTTTTCATTGCGGATTTTCAGAATCCCGGCCGCGATGGCGCGCAACTCCTCCGCATCGGCGGATTCCAGCCGCAGCGTGGCCGAGAGCACAATCCGATCTTTCCGGCGCTTGAAAAGACTCTCTCGATAAGCGAACTTGCAGGCGGCAGCGCCGATTTCATGCACACATTCGTTTTCAAGAAAGCGCACGCTGGTGATGCGTTCGTGGATCGAATGCCCGTAGGCCCCGGCGTTGCCATAGACAGCGCCCCCCACCCAGCCGGGGATCCCGGTCATGGTCTCCAGGCCTTTCAGTCCCCGGGCGATCGACGCGTCGACCAGATCCTGCAGCACAGTCCCCGCAGCAACCCGAATCGTGTCGCCGGCGAATTCAAGCGTGGCGTTGGTGTAGCGCAGCACCACGCCCGCATAACCCTGGTCCGCGGCCACCAAGTTGGTCCCGCCACCCATAACGGTGTAGGATTCCCCGCTTTCCCTAATGCCGCGGAGTGCCTCGATCAATGCGGGCTCGGTTGCGGCATCAGCCAGGACCCGCGCCGGTCCTCCCACTTCAAACCGCGTATAACGGGCCAGCGGTGCGTTTTCATGGATCGACAGACCCGCGTTCCGGCTATGAGGAATCGCCTCCAGAAAGGAGCGCATGGGCTACTTCGAAGTTTTCGAGAACAATCCCAGCAGGCCCGACAGGGATGAACCCTTCTTATTACCCGGCTGGCTTTTCCCGCCCAGGCGGTCGACGATCTCAACCATACCCTTGCCGAAAGGACTACTGGAGGGAATGGGCTTCCCATCAAGCAAGGCCTTTTGCACGGCTTCGTAATCGCTCGGCAGCGTCTCAAACACTTCCGTATGAAGTGCGGTGCCAATCACCTCGCGGCTCAGACCGACGTCGCGCAAGTAACGATTCACCACCAGACGAATCTTCCAGCGCCCGATTCGGTTGGTATCGAGGTAGGACAGCGCGCGCTGCGCTGCCTGCAGCGCGGGCAGCTCGTTGGTGGTCACCAGCAGCAGCTCATTCGCCGCTCGCGCAACGTTCAGATTCCATTCGGTATAGACGCTGCTGGTATCGAGAATCACCACGTCGTAGGCGTGGCGCGCATATTCGAGGATGGGAGAGGGGTCCCGCAAATCCTGGTTTTGATCCATCATCAGTTCGGGAGCCAGCAGCACATCGACCCCATGCACCTGGCGCACCATGGCTCCCCAAAGGTCGGCGTCGAGCTCGCTCGAGCGTTGCAACGCGTCGAGAAAACTATAAACCGACTTGATTTTGAGCAAGAACGACAGGTTGCCGGTGAGCGGATCCAGATCCACCAGCAGCACGCGTTTGCCGCTCATGCGTTTCCACTGGAATGCCAAATTGCAGGCGACCGTGGTGGCGCCGCAGGCGCCTTTAGCGGGCATGACCGCGATGGTCTTGGCGGGTTCTTTACCGGAAACTTCCTGGGACGGCTGAGCCCGCGCCAGTTTGCCGAAAGCCGCATCTACCTGCTCGGCACTAAGCGGCAGAATCAGGAAATCCGATGCTCCAGCACGCAGGCAACGCAAGATGAAATCCGGCTCATTGCCCTCGAGAATCGCAATCACCTGGATTTGACCGCCCAAGCGGCCGACCTCCTCGAGCAATTGCAGAGCCTGGTCCCGGTCACCGGCGGTATCGAGGAACACTAAATGCGCTGTACCGGAGGCCAGCAAATTGGGCAGATCACGCGGAGATGGATAGGCCTGCAGGCGATGGACCGCAACGCCAGCCAGATGGGGCTTCAAAAGCAGTTCCAACTGATTTAACAGCGGGGCATTCGGACTGATGGCTAATGGTCGCCTAGAGATGGAGGTCTCAGAATTGGCCATGAAGACCGAACCGGATTGGCATGCGTTTCAAAGCAGTAAATCGACTAGACCCGATCATAACATGAGAAAGCACCCCGATTTCATCTACTAACAGAGTGGTATCACCGGTCGATGAGTCTTCGATGCCGGTTTTACTCCATAGTGGACTACGGCGAAAAGCAGCAGCCGCTGGAAGTAGGAAGGAAGTCAGACCGGCTTGGGCTAAATCCCAAGGAGGACCAAAGAATAATGATGAATGTTACTGACACAAGCACGGTTACCGCCGCCATCCCGGGCGCTGTTCCGAAAGACGGCTGGGTGCCGCTCGAAAGAGCGCAAGAAGAAGCGAAAACGGTGAGCGTCTGCGACACGCAACCGGTAACGGCAGAGGGCATCCGGACTCTGCTCGGCGAAAACCACAGCCTGCGGTTTGCCCAGGCCACCGATTCGCTCGCCCGCGCCAAAGATATCTTGCGAGACTCCGCGCCCTCCGTCCTCATGCTCGACAAAGCCTTTGGGATTCAGATAGTACTCGAATGGCTGGCGGAAATACGCGCCAGTGGACCCGTGGATTTGACGGCAAACACCGCGATCGTAATCTGGGGCGCTTCCATCACCGAAGCCGAGGCGCTGCGATTTCTGCAGGCGGGCGCGCGAGGAATCCTGCGCAAAACGGCCGGAATCTCCGTGGTTTTGGCATGTCTCCGCACCGTGGCAGCCGGGCGCAGTTGGATGGAAGAATCGGTTTTCGGTGAATCCGGACGCGGGGAACGATATCCGCGCAGCGAACTGACCGCTCGCGAGCAGCAGGTTTTGGAGCTGGTCGAACAAGGTTTCAAGAACAAGGAAATCGCGCTCGACTTGGGCATTCGCCCGGGCACCGTCAAGATCCACTTGAAACACATCTTTGAGAAGACCGGTGTGCGAGGCCGCTATGGACTGGCGCTGAACGGATTAAAGGAGCGAGGAATGGCGCTGGCGCAGGCTTAGCGCCGGGCAAAAAACCATTCGTCCGATCCCAGTCGGGCTGGGTAAGAGAACGGGGTTCGCGTGGCTTGATATGCTTAAAAGCGTGCGAACCCTTGTCCTTTGGGCCTTTGTGGCCACGTGTGCTTCCGCACAGTCTCCGCTCAGCAAAATCCTCTCGAGCGAACTGGATCGCAATTTCGCTGTTCTTAAAGCTAAAGGCGAGCCAGCGCCCTATTTCATGGGCTACTCGGTGACCGATGAGGAATCCAATGTACTGCGCGCCGGCGATGGCGCGATTTTGTCGCAAAACCAGAGTCACGCGCGGCTGCTCGACATCACGGTGCGTGTCGGTTCGCCGAAGTTCGACAACTACCGCCGCGTGAACGGCCAGATTCCCCGCTTTACGGTAACCACCGCCCTTGCGCTCGAGGACAACCCACTGGCGATCCGGCAGTCAGTGTGGCTCGCGACCGATCAGGTCTACCGCAACGCTTCGCAACGGCTGATCCAGATCAAGGCGGATGAAAAGCTGCGCGCCGCCGCAACCGACGGCTCCGACGATTTCTCCGAAGAGACTCCGCAGGTTTTCTTTCAGCCGCCTCCGGCGCTCAAATTCAATTCGGCGGAGTGGTCCGCTCGCCTGCGCAAGCTCTCCGCTGAATTCAAGAAATTTCCGGGCGCGCTGAACTCCAGTATCACGCTGCAGGCGGAGCGGACGATGGAAACGCTAGTGACCACCGAGGGCACGCGCCTGGAGCATGGCCGCCTGTTCAGCCGCATCATTATTACTACCGCGGGCAAAGCCGCCGACGGCATGGATTTGCAGACCATGGAAAGCTTCGAGACCGAGGATCCCGGGCGCTTGCCGAAGGACCCGGAAATCCTGGCCGCCGTCGAGAAGGCCGGCAAGAACCTGCAGGATTTGTTGCACGCTCCGCCTTCTGACCCTTTTGTGGGGCCTGCGATCCTTTCGGGCCGCGCCGCGGGCGTCTTCTTTCACGAGATCTTCGGGCATCGCATTGAAGGACACCGCCAGAAAGACGAAGCCGAAGGACAGACCTTTACCAAGAGTGTCGGAAAACAAATTCTTCCGCCGTTTCTCTCGGTGGTTTTCGACCCAACGTTGCGCGAATTTCAAGGGACCATGCTGAATGGATCCTATCTGTATGACGACGAAGGCGTGAAGGCGCGTCGCGTTCCGGTGGTCGAAGACGGGGTATTGAAAACTTTCTTGATGTCGCGGTCGCCGATTGACGGTTTCCCTAATTCGAATGGGCACGGCCGCAGGCAACCCGGCGCCGAAGTGGTTTCGCGGCAATCGAATCTGTTCGTCGAATCTTCAAAGAAGGTCAGCGACAAAGAACTCCGGCAGCTGCTGATTGAAGAAGTGAAGAAACAAGGCAAGCCTTATGGGCTGTTCTTCGATCAAGTCGTGAGCGGCTACACTACCACCGCACGCCGCGGCTTGCAGGCTTTCACGGTGGTCCCGCTGGTGGTTTACCGGGTGTATCCGGACGGGCGCCCGGATGAGTTGATTCGCGGAGTCAGCATCGTGGGCACACCGCTGGCGAGTTTCGGCAACATTTTGGCGACCTCCGATAAGAGCGAAATTTTCAATGGCATTTGCGGCGCCGAATCGGGGAACGTGCCGGTAGCGGCAATCTCGCCGGCGCTGCTGGTATCGAGCATCGAGATTCAGCGCAAGGAGCGCTCGCAGGATCTGCCGCCGTACCTGCCCCGTCCGGAGGAAATGCCCTGATGGCTTCGTTTTCCCGGCGCTATTTCCTGATCGCAACCGGGCTGTCACTGCCTGCGGCGCGCTTGCTGGCACAGGATCCCTACGCGCAAGACGTCATCCTGCGCGCCATGAGAGATGAGCTGGCGCGCTCGCGCCAATTGCGAATCGTTGGAGGAAGCAGCGACGATACACCGTACTTCATCAGCTATACGCTCGACGATAACGACGCATTCGAAGTGGACGCGAGCTTCGGCGCGGTCACGTCGGTTTCCCGTAACCGCTTCCGGCTTCCCAATATTGAAGTCCGAGTGGGTAGCTACGATTTCGATAATACCGGCCACATCTTTAGCGGTCTTTACAGCGGCTCGCGGTACGACACCGAGCCTCTTGCGATCGATGACGATTACCGCGCCCTTCGCGAAGGACTGTGGCTCGGCACCGATCACGCCTACAAAGCCGCGGTGGAGTCCATCGCACGGAAGCGGGCGGCGCTCACCAATGCCGCTGCGCCGACCGACAAGCTGCCGGATTACACCAGGGCCGATAAGGTAGAGAGCCTCGCAAAAGTGACGCGGGCCAAATTTGACGAGGCCGCGTGGTCGGCTCGCATCGCCAAGCATTCGGCGACTTTCAGCGCATTTCCCGAGGTTCTGGCCTCCGCTGTCGAGCTCCACTTCAACCAGGACACTACTTATTATTTGGATACCGAGGGAACCGCGTTGCGCTATCCCGACGACGCGGCTTGGATCTCTGCGCGCGCCGAAGGCCAGTCGCCCGATGGCATGGTGATCCGCGACACTCTGGCGACGACCGCGTTTACGCTAGCGAAACTTCCTTCCGATGACCAGACCCAGGAGTCGCTCACGGCCTTGGCTCGCAATATTAAAGCGCTGGTGCAGGCACCGGAGGGAGAAGCCTTCGTGGGTCCGGTATTATTTGAACCGCAGGCGGCCGCGCAGCTTCTGGCGCAACTACTAGGCGACAACCTGCACATCACGCGCAAACCGGTGTCCGACCCCAGCCGCCCCGTGAACCTGATCGGCAGCGAGTTCGAGGGACGCACCGGCTCCCGGGTGCTGCCGGAATGGATCGATGTGGTCGACGATCCTACCCAGACCGCCTTTGAAGGCAAGGCACTAGCGGGTTACTACCCGTTCGACTTCGAAGGCGTAAAGGCCAAAGCAGTATCGCTAATCGAAAAGGGTGTTCTCAAGACTTTCTTAACGACGCGCCAGCCCTCCAAAAATCTGCTCGCATCCAACGGCCATGCGCGCTTCCCTGCAGGATTTGGAACGCGCGCGGCGGCCATCGGAAATTTATTCGTAAGAGCGGCGCAAAGCACCCCCCTGGCGGATCTTAAGACGCGCTTAATTCAGATGTGTAAGGACCGCGACAAGCCCTACGGCCTGCTGATCCGCAAACTCGACTTTCCGTTTTCCGGAGGCAACGCGGAGATCCAGACCCTGCGCAGCGGTTCGGCGAATTCGGGCGGCTCGGCGCGCCCGGTCAGCCCGCCGATTCTGATGTACCGGGTATACCCGGACGGGCGCGAAGAACTGATCCGCGGCATGCGTTTTAGCGGCCTTTCGACCCGCTCGCTGCGCGATATTCTGGCGGCATCGGCGGAGACCACCGTATTCGATTACATCAATAATGGAGCGCCTTTGGCACACTCCGGCGTAGGGGGCTATATCGCCCTGACGTCGGTCATTTCGCCGGGTCTGTTGTTCGACGAATTAGAAGTGGCCCAATTCCAGAATCAGTTGCAAAAGCCGCCGCTGGTACCGCCTCCGGATCGGACCGCGAACCGCTAAACTGCCGCCATGCGTTTACTAAGCCGCACTATATTCCGCGAACTGATCACCGCGGCGCTGCTGTGGGCGGTATTGTTCACCTTCCTGATTTTTTTGATGCGCGCGCGGCCGTTGTTTGAATTCCTGGTGCGCAGCACCGGCCCGCACTCGACCGTTGTCTACCTGTTCCTGCTGGTGCTGCCGCAATCACTGCCCTTCACGATTCCGATGGGAGTGCTGGTGGCGACCTTGATCACGCTCACCCGCATGTCTACCGACGGCGAAATCACGGCCATGCGCGCGGCCGGTATTCCGGGACAACGCGTGGCGCCACCCATCTTGCTATTCGGCAGCGCGGCACTGCTGATCGCCGCGGCGTCCTCGTTGTGGCTGACTCCGTGGGCCATTCGAGAGCGCTATCGCGTGGAAAATGTATTGATCGGCAATGGGCTCACGTCGGATGTCCAGCCGCGAGTGTTTGAGGAGCGCTTCCCTAACTCGATTCTCTATGTGACCGACGTCACTACCGGCGTCACGGGGCGCTGGAAGAGAATCTTCTTGGCCGATATCACGCCGCCCGAAGCCCGCAAGCCGGGTTCGCCTGAGCGCGGCGACGAACCCCGCATCACGCTGGCGACCGAGGCCATCGTGGCGGCCGATCCAACCCTGAACCGGCTTCAGCTTGCGTTGCGCAACGGGAGCACCTACGAGGCCGGCAAAGATATCGGTGACTATCGTATCACCGCATTTCCCGCCGGGGACCAGGCATTGGATGCGCGCAAACCGGCCGAAGTTCGCGCGACGCGCCCATCGGTCGAAATGGATACGCGGCCGCTGTACCGCTTGGCCTATCGCAACCCCACGCTCGACCGCACTGCAAGACTCGACGCACGCACGGAATTCAATCAGCGGCTGGCGCTGCCGCTGGCCTGCCTGCTGATGGCCTTGGTAGGGATACCGCTGGGCATCACGCAACGGCGGGCGGGCAAGTCGGCCGCCGTAGTTATGACGGCCGGGCTGGCGTTTCTGTACTACATGGCGTTGATCGGTTTCATCGGCATGGCGCGCCAAGGCGCGCTTTCGCCCGAAGCTGCAGTGTGGTTACCGAATTTGATTTTTGCCATCGGCGGAATAGTGATGCTGGCGCGCCTCGAAAAGCCCGGGGACCTGGATCTGATGGGAGCGGTTAGCGGCCGTTTGCGCCGGTTCCGCGCATTGCGCCGGTTGCTCCGCAGGCCGCTCGAGCGTCTGGAGCCAAGACTCTGGCTAGGCCGCTTTTCGCTGCTGCCGCGCGTCACCGATACCTATGTTCTTTCGAGCTTCGTATTTTATTTCGTGGTGCTGCTAGCGAGCTTCGTGCTCATGTTCCACGTGTTCACCTTCTTCGAACTGCTGAGCGACATCATCCGCAACCGGATTGGAATGGATCGCGTCTTCACATACCTCTTCTTCCTGACGCCACGGCTGCTTTATGAGCTGACTCCGTTCGCGGTCCTGACCGCCGTGCTGGTCTCCTTCGGAATATTGACCAAGCATAACGAAGTGACGGCGATGAAGGCTTGCGGCGTTAGCGTGTACCGGCTGGCAGCTCCGATTCTGGTCGCCGGCGTATTGCTGAGCTGCGGACTATTCGCCTTCGATCATTATTGGGTTCCGGAGGCGGATCGCCGCCAGGACGCCCTGCGCGCGGAGATCAAGGGCCGCCCCGCACAAACGTTCCTGCGGCCGGACAGGCGCTGGATTTCCGGTCTTCACGACCGCATGTTCTACTACAAATATTTCGATCAGGCGCAGCGCGTGATGTTAGGTGTGAACGTGTTTGAAATCGATCCCGTGCGCTTCCGCTTGAAACGCCACATCGCCGCCGAACGAGCCCGCTGGGAACCCAGCCTCAAGGCCTGGGTATTCGAGAACGGCTGGAGCCGCGACATGAACGGCAACAACGTGACACGCTTCGACGAATTTTCCGGCGGCACACGCACCTTCCCGGAACTCGAAGAGCAGCCGGACTACTTCATCAAAGAAGTTAAACAGTCTCGCCAGATGAACTTTCACGAGCTGGGAACCTATATCCGCGAGCTGCAGCAGAGCGGGTTCGACACCGTGGCGCTGCAAGTGCAGCTTCAGAAAAAGTTCGCCGTCCCGCTGTTTGCTCTCATCATGGCAATGGTTTCCATTCCCTTCGCTTTTCTGACCGGGAACCGCGGCGCCATGGCCGGCGTGGGCGTCAGTCTGGGAATCGCTATTGTGTATTGGTCCGTAGGACAGGTGTTCGAACAGTTCGGGAATCTGAGCCAGTTGCCTGTGCAGATCGCGGCGTGGTCCCCCGATGCAGTGTTCTCGCTGGCCGGCTTGTATTTTCTGGCGCGCATGCGAACGTGACGCGGAAAGTTGCTTCAGCTCCGCAAATCCGCTACTTTGGAAGTGCCGGTGAGGTGCGAGAGCGGTTGAATCGGGCGGTCTCGAAAACCGTTGAACCTTCGCGGGTTCCGTGGGTTCGAATCCCACCCTCACCGCCAGAATAAATGGGCAATCCGGCCTCTCCGCCCTCGCGCATGGAGACGATTCAATCCTCAATTATGGGGGCTTGTTCTCTCCACAGGCCGAAGATCTTTTGAACTGGCCGGTCCGAGAAACTGAACAATACGGAATCGACGGCGGCCTCGTGCGCGACCGGACACCACGACGGAACCACAAAAATATCGTGCTGTTTCCACGTGAAACAGTTACTCCCTACGTAGCTGCACCCGCGGCCTTCGGCTACGGAATAGATAGCGGCATCAGTAGAACGATACTTGGCGCCGCGAAATCCGGAAGGCAGCAACTGCAGGAAGGCCGCGACGGTTGGTAACGGGTATCCACCAGTTACTGGATTGGAGTATTGCATCTTGAAACCATGAAACTCATTCAGGCGATCGTTACGCAGCAACCATTCGAGCGTTTCCCGGCTTCGGTCATACGGATACGTAAAAATCGGAGCGGATAGACTTTTAGACTTGTATTCCAGAGGCAACATGTTGCCGCCGTACCGCGTAAGAGAGTCCCGCTCCTTCCTGGTCAGCGGCTGACTTTCTTCGGTGTAATATTCGACGAACCCCGTATTCAGCATGTTCACGATAGGGAGATCCAGCCCGTCCATCCACACGACCGGCTCGTTACTGGGGTTGCCATGATCGTGGAAAGTCCATGAGGGCGTCAAAATAAAATCCCCCGGATGCATCGTGGCCCGCTCACCATCGACCGCCGTGTATGCGCCGCTGCCCTCAATTATGAATCGCAGCGCGTTGGCGCTGTGACGATGCGTGCGTGCGATTTCCCCCGGCAGCACCAACTGGAGACCCGCGTATAAGCTCTCCGTTATGAGGCAGCCGCCCTGGATCCCCGGGTTCTCCAACATGAGGACCCTGCGTTCGGCCTGCTTGGCCGTAATCACTTCTCCCGCCTCCATCAGCAGTGGACGAATCTCATCGTAAGACCAATGCATGGGCACACCCGAAGTGTTGGGTTTTACCGGCACCAAATCAGCCAGCGACTCCCAGAGTGGAGCGGTTCCCTTGTGCTTGAGACGGCGATAAAATTCCATCCGTTCCGCGGTGACCCCGGATTTGACGGGTAGGTTCATGCGATCCAGTCCGCTAAGCACTCTGCCTTTTTGCCAGTTCAGATCGAATCAGTCCGGCGCCCGCTACCATGGCCTCCATCTTCGCAAAAGCCAATTCTCGCGGTAGATACTTCATGCCGCAGTCCGGTGCCACCACGATTCGATCGGCGCTGACATAGGGCAGTGCACGCCGGATCCGCTCTGCCACGGTAGCCGGATCTTCGGCTTGTGTGCTTGATAGGTCCAGAACACCGAGAATAATTGTCTTCTCTGGCATTTTTTGCAAAATTGAGCAATCGAGCGAAGACTGGGCTGTCTCGATTGAGACTTGGTTCACGCTGGTTTCAGCCAATTCAGATAGAAACGAGTACCCCGGCGGGCGCTCGTGAATAATCGCGGCGTAACCGAAGCACAGGTGCACGGCAGTCTTGCCCTCAACGCCGTCTAGGGCCCGATTCAACCCGCGAACTCCGTATTTCCGGGCCTTTTCGGAGCGTGCTTGCAGGTACGGTTCGTCTACTTGCACGATATCAGCTCCCGCAGCAAATAAATCTTTGATCTCTTCGTTTACCGCGGTGGCGTAATCCTCCACCATTTCGGCCTCATCGTCGTAATACTCGTTCTGAGCCTGTTGCGACATAGTGAAAGGGCCGGGCACGGTTATTTTGATCGCACGATCGGTATTGGCACGCAAGAATTGAACGTCTCGCGTTTCGACGGGATGCTTTCGGCGAATCTTGCCGACTACGCGCGGAACCGAGTTGGGGTGCCCGCTTCGATCCAGCGCCGTGCCGGGATTGTCCAGGTCTACTCCTTCAAGGGCCGTCGCGAATCGGTTCGAATAGCTTTCCCTGCGCATTTCGCCGTCAGTGATGATGTCCACTCCAGCCCGTTCCTGATCGCGAATCGCCAGCAAGGTTGCATCATCTTGCGCCGCCTCGAGCCACTCCGGAGAAACACGCCAAAGAGCCGACATCCGCACTCTGGGAGGAAAACGTTCCGCCAGCTTCTTGCGGTCGATCAACCACTCCGGCTGCGGATATGAACCAACAAGAGTAGTTGGAAATAAGTTCAAGATTTTCTCCTTTAGCGCGTCGTACACGGAGTCGGATGCCACTTCGACCCGTCAGCTTCTCTTTTATAGTTCGAACTCGTAATGAACCTTTCTGTGAGATACAGAGGATCATCTAGAATCGCGTTCACCACCAGCCATTCGTCCCCGTTAGGAAGCTTGGGAAACACATCGAAGTACTCCGTCAAGGCTGCGTTTTCGCTGTAAGGGATACCATTCCGCCGCAAATATCCCGCTCGGAGATTGGATGTCGTTACCTTAAGATCGCGCGGCCCATTGGGCCCTTCGCTGCGTTTGGGAGCCGTATCGACTTCCCAAGTCGCCAGCGAAGACCCTTGCCAGCTCCGCTCACCGTTGGAATGGGCCTTCCCAAAATGCAATAGGCGGGTCTGCGTGCCGGTATCGGTTACGATTTTGAGAGTGTCGTCGTCTGCCCAAGTGATATGCAACCGCGTGGGCAGCCGCATTAGTGATGGCGCCCCGTATACTTTGCACTGGTGTCCCGCGGCTTCGTCCTTCAACGGATCCCACATATCCGCCATCCGCCGGCCTTCGATGTTCAACGGCACGCTGGAGAAATCGCCTTTTTCCGGCGTCAGCATACGCCAACGCCAATCTTCATCGATTACCGCAACCCAATAGCCAGTCAGATCGAATGGCGCTCCGGCGCGCCCCGTGGATGTTCCACTGGTTTCGGACTGACGCGGTGTTTGTCCCTGCAATTCAAGCGGGTTGTCGGCGCGCGATGTCGGCGCTGGGGAGACCTGAGCGAAGACATGCGGCAATCCGACAACGACGAGTCCCACTAGAACCGTCCTTCGACGAAGCAGCGGCAGGCTCATATTCATTCCCTTACCTTTTTGCCGCACCAGCGCTCGCGAGATCTCGATATACCGCCTCGACAAACATATCCGTCGTCCAGTTCGGTTGCGAATAGCGCCGATCGTACTCCAGTGCCGGTTTGGCCGCCTTAATTTGAGTGAGCGTCATGCCGTTGTTGATTCCGTCCCGTACCCGATCGCGTACGATCTGAACCATTTCCCGGTAGAACTCTACATCCGCTTCATCAGAGAGCCGCCCGTGCGCGGGTACAATCATTGTGCCACCCTGTTCTTTTTCACCGGGAATTGCGATCTCTAGAATCCGGTTCAAGCCATCCAGGATTCCTTGGATGTTCCCCCCCTCGGCCGCATTGATGACCGGGAAGCCGGTGGTATTGAAGATTTCACCGGCGCTAATCACGTCGGATCGGCGCAGATACACAATACTATCGCCGTCGGTGTGCGCTCGCGGTTGGTGCATGATCTTAATGGAGCCTCCGTTGAAGAAGGCCTCTTTATCGGTCGCGAAGGCGTCGGTAGGCCATGCCTCTAAAGGAGTGGAAGACTGCTGGCCAGTCGGCGCGCCCATCCGTTCGAGCACCGCCTCATGCGCCAGAATCATCAGTGGAGCGCCAGGAGGCCGGCCGCCCAGGGCACCCCGGACAATACCGGCCGATGCTTTCGCCAGAGTCAAATTTCCGCCCACGTGATCGGCATCGGCGCTGGTGTTGATGATGTAACGGATAGGCCCGCTTGAAAGCTTCCGGATAGCGGCGAGCAGTTGACTGCTCATCGGCGCCGTTCCGCTATCGACGACCAGAACACCGCGGTCGCCTCCGTATACGCTGTCGTAACTTTCCTCGGTGTCAGGCGGCTCCGTCTGCAGAGTGATATTCGCGCCATCGCCCACCAGCATGAAGACGTTCCGGCGAATCTGCTGAACCTTTATAGCTCCCGCCGCCGTTTGGTCCGCGCCCTGCACCACCCAAGCGCACAGAAAGACAGCGGCGACGCCGACTGGAATACGCATCACTCTCATTCCTCAACCCGTTCGAAGACCTGTTTGTCGTGGTACTGAACTCCCTGCCCAGTTCCATCACTCTTCACCGTTAATTCTTTGCCGTCGGGCGACAACGTGAAGGTCGCGGTCTCCACCACTTTGCCCCGGTCTTTGGCAGTTCGCTCCAGCGTATTCGCATTCATCTGCCGGAAGGAAACCATATCCATGGTGCTCGAGAGATCCACGGGATATTCTTTGCCATCGAACTTGACGGTGTACTGCGAGCGAATAAAGTTGGTCGCGTTACTGACCAGTTGAGTATCGGTGGTGTGCTTGATCGAATCGCCGACCTGTTCGAACACCATGGTGCGCCACTGCGGCGCACTGCCGTCGGCGCCAGAGAGTGAAAAATTGGTCAGGTCATTCTTGAAGGTCGATTTCGCAATGCTCAGGGTCCACTTCCCGATCAATCCGCCTTGCGCCGCAGACGGGTATTTGCGCTGCACGGCAGGTTTGGCAACTGCTTTTTGCGTCTGCTCCATCTTGAGGAGGTACTCGGGATAGATTGTTTCGCGTCTTCCAGGGCCGCCTCCAAAGGGACGTGTCGCTGCGACGTAAACTCTTGAATCTGATTATTTTTCCCGGGAAGGAAATGTGGAACTGTTTCGGTGATCTGGCCGGGAGTCTCATCCGCCACCTGCGCTGGACCGCAAGTAAACGGGCTGATGTTTACCTCCTGGGCTTCCCAGTTGGTGGTTTTTACAACGGGTTCTTCATAATAAATCGGGTCGTCAATCACCGACATCAGCAGCAGTGTATCGCCATGGCGGACCCAGTATTCCGTGGTCACGGCCTGATCGCTATGCGGGGCGCCGTTACGCTGCAAGTATCCGGCTTTAATGTGAGTCACGGTAACCTTCAACATGTTGTCCACCCACTCGCCGGTTGCAAATCCCTCCCAGGTATGGGGAGCGTATTCCGGTGGGTGCGGCCTTCCGTCCATCCAGACCTCCTGGAAAGAACCGAAGTTCCACTGGATTCGATACGCCAGCAAACGCTGCGAGAGAGGATCGAATTCCTTGGAGATCCGCAAGTCCGCCGGACCCCGCAGCCCATAAATCGAAGTGTGCGGCCGGCACTCGTTCTCACGCAGAGAAAACCAACTCGGATTCCAGGACTCCGCCATTCGCCGCCCCGCTTCGGTCATGGCAAAGCCGGTGAAGTCACCGATTTGCAGTCCGGACCGGCGTTCCCACAAATCTTCATGGAAGCGATTGCCCCATTCGCCGATGATATCGGTCTGCCCAAAAACTGGCAGTGCGGTCGCCATTAATACCAACAAGGGCAACATCGGACACTTACCTATAGTCGGCACCGATCCGGAAAGCCCGAGCATTACACGATGATATCCGACTTGATGTCCCATTCATTCATTCTCCGGCTTGTGCGGCCAATGTGGGAACCACGGCAATATTTGACATAAGTTTGTCCGGCAGTCCGTGGCGCTCCTTCAGATAGGACGCACTATTGTAGGAAATCCAGACCTTTCGATGCTCATCCTCCCAGACCAGAATCTTAAGAGGTAAATCGATTGCACTGCTAGGCGCCGCCAGCATCAGCGGAGTTCCGGCCTGCGGATTTCCAAAGATCAAGAGATGAGTTGGGCGCATCTTCATGCCCACCTTCGCCGCTTCCGCACTATGATCGATCAGCGCGAATACCGTGATTCCTTTATCGTTCAGTAAGTGTTGAAGGCGTTCAACCGTCTTCTCCACGGTATGGTTGCTAGGTGTATCGACGATACCCGCGGCTGATAGCATGAGGTCTCCCTGCGCAATCCGACAAAGCTTATTAGGACGCCCGAATCAAGGTCAGATAAATTGCCATGGCTAGGCCGACCAAGGCCAGAAATCCAGCGACAATCATCGCCGCTTTAGGGGAACGCGGATGCGCGATTTCGCGGCGATTCAGTTCACCAATCAACCGGGCATGGCTCCAAGCCGAGAACAGATTCAAAGCAATGCCGGCGGCGATCATCGCGGTTCCAGCCCACAAAGAAAAGCGGTGCGACTGAGCTGCTGGGCCGCCCTGGACCAATTGGAACTCCGCCAGAAAGAGGCCAAATCGCGCCACCACGAAGCCGAATCCCATCAAGGCCAGTCCGGTGCGAATCCACGCCAGAAACGTGCGCTCCGCGGCAAGATAATCGCGCAGATCCGCCGTTGCCTTGGTTTCTGTAGGCCAAGCTGTCTCTTTGTTGGGGTGTTGGTCAGCGGCCGATGGCATCTTAAGTCTCCGCCAATTAAGGATACCGCGCCCCTGCCGGCGACGCTTCCCAGCGGAGCTCAGGTCGAAGCTGTTCAACTCTCGCGTGTGATATATTACGACCCAATGGAAAGGCAGTTCGCGCCATGAGTTGGGTTGCATCGCTGCTCCTGGCAGCTTGCAGCGCGTCCGCGTTTCAGGGGCCGCTCTTGCTATCAAGGCCTCCTGTCTCGTCCCTCCCCGGCGATACCCCGCCCGTGAGCATCCGCGTGGACACCACCCTGGTTCTGATCCCCGCTCATGTCACCACCGCCGGCGGAGCCTCCGTTACGAATCTTTCGAAAGATAGTTTTCGCTTGAGCGAAGACAATGTCGAGCAGACCATCACCTATTTTGCGAAGGACGATGCGCCTATCTCTATCGGAGTGCTGTTCGATACCAGCGGCAGTATGCATAACAAAATGCGCCGATCCTCGGAAGCCGCTGCGACTTTCTTCCAGACCGCAAATCCCCAGGACGAATTCTTTTTGATCGAATTCAATGACCGCCCCAAGCTCACGGTCCCGTTCACCAACGATCCGGATGAGATCTACCGCCATGTGCTCCGTGCCCGACCCTTCGGACGCACGTCACTGCTCGATGCGGTTCATTTAGCTTCGGCCCAAATGAGGCATGCGCGAAACGCTCGCAAGGCGATTCTGATCGTTTCCGACGGCGGCGACAATCGCAGCCGGTTCACGCCGCACCAGGTGCAGGAGGAAGTGCTCGAATCCGACATGCAGACCTACGCAATCGGAATATTCGACGATGACGCGACCCGAAAACGCACCACCGAGGAGGAGCAACGCGGCCCCGATCTTCTCGAGTCACTGGCTGCGGCGACCGGCGGCAGGCATTATCGCGTCGACGATCTCGATCAGTTACCCGCCGTCGCCGCTCGCGTTAGTACGGATTTGCGGAACCAGTATCTGTTGGGTTACTCCCCGACGAACACGGAGCGGGATGGCAAGTATCGCCGCGTCAAGGTCAATCTAATGGGAAGTGCCGAGGCCGAGCTCAGAACCTACTATCGGCGCGGTTACTACGCGCCAATCCAATAATTAGCGGGTGATTCAGGGGTGATTCACCCGTGATCCGCGGAATTGGCGCTACGCGGGCGATGCGGTGGGCCGCCTCCGTCACCCTACTGAGTTCGGCGCCGGCTTGGATACCGGAGCAGAGGCTGCCGTCGCCGCCCGCGCAGAACTCGCAGCTACTCGCGTCGGCCCGGTCTTCTTGGCCACTTTCTTGAGGGGCGCCCGTTTCTTGGTCCCCCTTGCTTTACGGACCTCGAAAGCCGTGTTTTTTAGTTCGGGCTCCAAGGCAGCAGGGGCGGATTTCTTGGCTTTCTTTTTCGCAGAAGCAGAGGACGCTTGCATCCTGCCCGCCTCTTTCACGCTCACGACCGCCGACTTCAAATCCTTAAGCGCATCGCGTAAATGAGGCGCACTGGCTGAAAAGCGTTCTGCCACATCCGCTATTAACGCCTCGATTTTCGCCAGTCGCTTGAGAGCTTTGTTCGCTTTCATCACCACTCCTCTTTGTCGCGTTTGGCGAGGGCCCAATCGAATTTGCCAGAACGAAGTCGCCGCCTTCAACGCCGATAGTTCCTGGGACGACGGAAGTATATCACACTGCTTTTACACCGCTGAGCCCCGCTCATGTGGTTCCCCAAACTCGTACCGCGTGAACGATGAACCGGTCAGGTGCGGGCCCAATGAAGTAAAACGGATAACACGTAACCAGCGTCAGGACTTCTTGTCCGTCGGAGCTCAAGACCTCAACGTCGGACGGGCTCACGATTTCCGTGGTGATGACACGATAACGATACTCGCCTGCAAGCGTAGTGAGCAGAATCACGTCATTTTTCCGGATGTTTCGCAGCGGCCGGAATAAGGTATCGCGGTGACCGGCGATCCCGACGTTCCCGTGACTGCCCGGCAGTGCGGTTCCATGAATGTGGCCACCCGCGCGCCGTAGCGTGGTTTCGTCGGTTCCCTCGGCAACCACCATGGAGACCCCCAGGCGCGGTATCTCTAAGCGTCCCAGCAATCCACCCATGGGATCCGCGCCAGGGCCGGGCGGCGGGGCGGGCTGCAGCTGCCGGTCGAACGCGCGGCTTGCTTGCCGCTGGAAATTCCAGGTATCGGTGAGCACAAATGCACAGTAGCCCAGCAAACCCGCCGCAATGACCAGCAAAACCGCCTGGGACCACCGCACAATTCGACGCAGAGAGGACAGCGGCGCCGCTACTTTCATTTCGCCGCCGGTTCCGTAGCGGGTACAGGTGCGGTTCCAGAGCTATAGCCGGCGCGGGTGCGCACTGTTAATTTTCCGTCGGCTTTTGCCCGGGCGGTAAGGCGAATCTTGTGGTAAGTCCCGTCGCCCTTGGCGTTCATCGATGAGTACCCAATGGTGTATTGATCCCGAATATCGCGTGCAATGCGTTCGCAAATCTGCACGGTTTCACTCAACTCTGTGGGAAAGAACGCCTCGCCGCCGCTCTCGTGGGCCAGACGCTGCAGCACCTTGGGATTGCGGTCGGGATCGTCTGCTTCAAAGACCCCGATGGTGTAAATCATGGCACTCGATTGTTCGGTCATTTTCAGCACACGGTCGAGAGTGGCCTTGCTCGAGTTGTCGCCGCCGTCGCTGATCACAATCAGGACTTTCTTGTCGCTGCCGCCTTGCTGCAGGCGTTTCAAGCCCTCCGCAATCGCGTCGTAGAGCGCGGTAGCGCCGATCGCGGGGGCGCCCCAGATCGCCGTGCCCAGGGTTTCCGCGCTATCGCTGAAACCCATCCCGATGGGCAGGCCCAGCGAAGCGACTTCGTTGAAATTCACCACAAACATTTGATCGTGGGGATTGCTCGAATGGACGAAGGCCTGCGCCCCCGCCGTTACGTCCGCCAGTTTGTGGCTCATGCTGCCGCTGTGATCTATGATCAGGCCCACGGTAACCGGCGTGTCTTCGTGCCGGAATAAGCGGATCGGCTGCGGCCGGCCGTCTTCCATGATCTCGAAATCCTTCTGGCCCAGCTCCATAACCGTGTGGCCCTGATGGTCGCGTACGGTAGCCTGCAAAACCACTAAGTCGACCTCGACGGAAATGCGGAAGGCTTCGGGCTCCCGGCCATTTCCGGGTGGCGGCGCTTGTGCCGCCGCAACGCCTCCAACAAGCAGAACGACCAGGGCTGCAGGTTTCATGATGGCTTAGCGCCTCTTTTTAGGATGCCTCAATCCGGCGGTACTCCGGCTGCCACATAGCATCTTCCACTTGCTGAACGATGTCCGCCAGCTTGGCGCCGGCAAGGCCTTCCTGCACAGCGGCTTCGGCGACGGCCACCGCCACCGTCACCGTGACGCTGCGCAAATCCTCGATATGCGGCAGCAAAGTCGCACCTGCCAGACGCACCGCCACCAGGCTCGATAGCGCATTGGCCGCGGCAACCAGCATGCCCACACTGATACACCTGGCCCGCGATACAATTGCGCCCAAGCCCACGCCAGGATATAGCATCGCGTTATTCAGCTGGCCGATCACGTGGGTGATGCCCTTATGAGTGACCGGCGTAAATGAGCCACCGGAAGCAATCAAGGCCCGCCCGTCGGTCCAGGCGATCAAATCGGCAGGGGTAGCCTCGGCGAGGACCGCGGGACTCGAGAGCGGAAAAATGATGGGACGGTCGGTGTGCCATGCCATTTCACGAATAATCGCTTCTGTGAATACGCCGGCGCTGCCGGAGGTTCCAATCAGCATGGTCGGCCGCACTTGGTGGACTACCTCGGCCAAGCCAATGGCGCCCAAGTTTCCGGCATGCGTGGATCTTTTTCCGTCGGCGCGATCGCGCTGCAATTCCTTCCGGTCGTAGTCGCCGCGCGCCGGACTGCCGCCGTCGGCACCATCGTGAGCCGGTCTTTGCCGGTCGGCGCCGTCGCGCCCCAATCTTTGTCCATCGGCGCCGTCGCGCCCCAATCTTTGTCCATCGGCGCCGTCGCGCCGCCAGCTCTTCACTTCAATCGCGGTGCGTGCGTAGGTCTCATGATAATCGCGGAGCTGATCGCCCATGTCATCGGTCAGCAGGCCGTTGGTGTCCAGACACCAAAACCGCCGGCTGGCCGCTTCTTCCGACAAACCTTCCCGGATCATGGCGTCGCGAATGAAGTCGGCAATACCGATCCCCGCAGTGCCGGTGCCAAAAATCACCACGCGCTGATTCCGTAGTGGTAACCCGCAAACTCGCATCGCGGATATTACCGCCGCGAGGGTAATTGCACCGGTGCCCTGCAAATCATCGCTGAAAATTCGATTTTGGCTGCGGTATTTTTCGAGAATCCGGCGCGCGTTGCCGGGTGCGAAGTCTTCCAGCTGCAGCACCGCCTGCGGAAAGAGGCGGGCGGCCGTCTTGATGTAAGTATCGATAAAGGCATCGTAGCGCTCGCCACGAATTCGAGCATGCCGGTTTCCCGGGTACATCGAATCGCCTCGCAGGCTCTCCCGGTCGGTGCCGACGTCGATCATCACCGGAATCACCCGCGCCGGGTCGATCCCGCCCGCCGCGGTATAAATCGCCAGCTTTCCAATGGCAATATCTATCCCGCCCACGCCCCAGTCGCCAATCCCAAAGATCTGCTCGGCGTCGGTGGCCAGGATCAGATCAATGTCTCCCGCAGCGGCGCCCAGGTTCTGGAATGCCGCCTCAATCCCTTCAGGCTGGTCGATAGAAAGGTACACGCCGCGCGGACGCCGGCATTCATGATGGTAATGCTTCATCGCCATTCCTACCGTGCGATCGTTGACGATGGGAATCATTTCGCGCAGGTGCTCGGAGAACAAGCGGAAAAACAGCACCTCATTACGGTCGTGCAGCGCCGTGAGGTAAATGTTCTTGCCGAGTGCGTCCGGCAGACGCTGGTATTGAAGGTAGGCGGAGGCGACTTGCGACTGCAGCGTGCTGATTGCGGGCGGTAGCAGACCATCGAGGCCCAGGGCCTTCCGTTCCTCGACGGTGAAGGCTGAACCTTTGTTCAGAAGCGGCGTGGTGAGCACCGCCATCCCCCGCTTCTTAGTCTGATAGGTTCCCGCTCCTTCGGGTTGGGTTTTCCGCAATGGTGGCACCAAGAGTGGGATTACTTTCTGTTGCATTGGGCAAACTCCTTCGCGTCGCCGACCGCCCCCCAAGGGGCGGCGCGCCCACGCGGCGCGCCAGTTCACACGTCACACGCTAATCTTCTAAAGCGCGCGTTTCTGAATCAGTCCCAGGGTCAAGGCCCCGGCCAAAGCCAGCATTCCGAAGAGCGCTACCATCGGCAGTGAGCTTCCCGTTGCCGGCAGCGTGGTTTCGGCCGGCGCGGCCTGTGCGATCTCTACCGCTGGCGGCGGCGTGACTGCCTGGGCGATTTCCACTTCCTCGCCAGTTGGTTGAACCGCCATCACAGGCGCTCTTTCGAGCTCAACCACCACCGGTTCCGCCGGGGTCTTAACCGCCACAGCTACTTCGGGAGTGATGTCAGCCGAGGTCGAAAGAACAGTGGTGTGGGTTTCTTTGGCCAGCGTGATGGCCCTAGCCCTCGGATAGACGAATTCCTCGCCCCATTGCTTGCCCGGATAGAACCAGGCGCGGAGAGCTTCGGGCTGACCAGCCGGTCTTTCGCGGAAGGTCATCACGGTTTTATCGGTAGCCTTTAGGCGAAGGTTGGGGATCGCCAATATCGTGGCGTAGATCGTTAATTCGTCCTTGCTGAAAATCTGCACGATGTGGCGGTCCGACTTCGAATCCAAAACCTTGAAGACGTAGGTGCCTGCTGGCAGGATGCCAAAGCCCTGGAGGTGGACACCGGGGATCTCGACAGGTCCGCTAAAGGTAATGGTGGTCTTCTTGTCCCATTCATCGGCTTTCGCGCTGGGCGAAATTGCTACGCCCAGAAGCGCCATGCATAGTACGGTCGGTGCTGCTTTCGAAAATTTCATAATTCTCCTTGTGAGTGTTTCTGAACTCTGCGATCCAAACGCGCAAGTCTCGTATTCTCGAATGGGCACGCCGGGGTCCGTTGGCACGGCAGACTCGTTGCGCGCTCGAATGCGAGTAAAGAGGGCATTTTCGGACTGCCGCTAAATAGTGGGCGCAGTCAGGACTCGTGGGATCTGACCGTAGCCGGTCATATGACCGGATAACGTCAGCAGGTAGGGGTGTTCTGACAGATTCCGCGCGCTGGGTAAGGCGGACGTATCGGGCTAGAGCCGAGGCTATGCGGACTTCTTGCTGCCAAAGACCAGCAAAGCGATTCCAGCCACGAATGCGATCCCGCCGACAATGGGTGGCAGCGGCAGAGTATGGGTTTTCTCCGCAGTGACATGGAGCGGACCGAGGTCGACAATCCGGTCTTGGCTTTTGTAGCTGATACCTTGATAGGCAAACGCAATTATTCCGAGAGCAATGAGAACAATCGCCATTAATTTGGACGTATTCATGGTGGCCGGCTCCAGTTTCGCGAGGGTCATCGAGTAAGCCGGTAATTGCTGATGGGCCCCCACAGCCCGGTTGCCTGCAGAACCCAAACCGATGTAGCGACCACGATCACCACGTTCAGGATCGCCTTAATGCTGGACGCCATAGGGATGAAGCGATTAATCAAGTACAGCACCATTCCGATCACTACCAGTGCAATCACAATATTTATCACGGGCATTTTGGTTCCTCGTCAGACGACAGGCAATTTATGACCCAATGCCGGGATGGCCCGAGCCGCGGGCCGGCTCGTGCATCCTCGTGAATCTCTCGTGGATCATGTTACGCGTGCCGGCTAGCGCCGCGAGCAAGCACGGCCTCTGGTCCGGCGGAGCTACGCGCGGCTCGCGGTTTTGCGGCGCAAAAACGCGAGGCCCAGCAGCGCTCCTCCGACCAGACTGAGTGTCGCCGGCTCCGGAACGCCGCTGGATCCTAGAGCTCCCTGCACCGTGGTGCTCCCGATTTGCGCCCCGGACGTCGGATTCACCACGATGGTAAACGGTGTCGTCGTGAAAAACGTCGAACCGAAATTGCCGCTCGATGCATGGTTGGTGCCGGTCCCGATTTGCGCCGGAGCCCAGGCGATCACAATCGTACTTTGATCGAGAAACACCGAACCGCCCGCCGAGGTACCTACAAATGTCCCGGTCGCGCCGTCGGTGACATCGGTAATGACCATGTCAAACGTGAAACCGCCGAAAATCGCGCCCACGCCGCCCGACTGTACCGTACAACTCGCACACGCCAGAGTAAAGTTCCCGAAGTTGATGCCGGAGGGTATGCCGACGCTGGCGTTGGGATCCGCCACGAACCCAAGCGTCGCAGCCGCGCCGGCCGACTGGTTCAACGCCAGATTTCCGGTACCGTTGAATCCGGTGCCTGCAGAGCCGGTTGCCGTTGTGTTGAAAGTGATGGGACCCGCAGAGGCGCTGGCCGCCATGATAACGATTGCCACTCCTGCGAAAGAGGCGGCTTGGACAAGACGTCCGAGTTTCATGTGTATCTCCTTTGTTGTGCTAGTAGTAGACCGCTCTCGCGTGAGAGCAGATGGTAGTTTAAAAAGCAGTCCTCAGCCCAAATCGAGGACGCTTCGCGACAGTTAGCAGAAGCGCATCAATTCACTGGATTTGTACATCACGACGGGGATCAGAAGCCGCATCGCCACGGCCCGAATCCGCTGACCGCGGGATGTCGAATGACCATTCATGGTCAAATCAAAAGCTCTGAACTCCGCGCCAATCACGTAAAAATCTGATAGACCGGGCTATTCCATCGGGTGAATGCCATACTCCAATAATTTGTGATGTGGCCAATTGTGGTCACAATAAATGTTCTAGAAACCCGGTTCAATGCTAGACTGAGGTCTGACCGCCATTCTGAGCGTCCTACTGTTTGAAGAGCACTTCTTCTTCAGGCCGCCGGCTTCCTGGATCGACGGGGCAAGGAGAAACGGGTTTTGAACTCCACGGCCTCTGAGCCTCAAACCAACCTTTGGCTCGCTGAAAACGGTCCCCGGGAACTCGAGTCGTTGTTCCGCGCGATTGTGTTCCATCCATCCGCACCAATTCTGCTCGCCGACGACGATCGTCAATACACCGAAGCCAGCGTCGGAGCGAGCAAACTGCTGGGTCTTCCGCGGGCCAAGATCATCGGCCGCAGTCTGGATGATTTTGCGGCGCCCGGTTTCAAGCCGGTACTTTCGGAACGCTGGCGGACGTTTCTGGAACAAGGCGAGCAGGTGGGAACGTTGCCTATCGTAGGCGCGGATGGAACTCCCCACGAAGTCGAGTACACCGCCAAGGGAAATGTGTTGCCGGTTCGCCACCTCCTGGTGCTGCGGGACAAGTCCAGACGGGGAGAGTCCGACAAGGACTCGCCCTTGAACATCATTCCGCCTTGGGTGCAGGATTATGCGCTGTTCCTGCTCGATGCACAGGGTGAGGTCGCCGCGTGGTACGCCGGTGCGGAACGCATTTATGGCTACAAAAGCGAAGAGGCTGTCGGCCGCCCCGTGTCGCTTCTTTATGCCGACGCTGATTCGCTGCAGAGTAAGCTCGATGAGGAATTGAACCGCGCGGCTGCCGACGGACACTTCGGAAACGAAGGCTGGCAAGTGAAAAAAGACGGCTCGCGATTCTGGGCCAACGTCATCACCATGTCTCTCAAAGACCAGAATGGAGTTTTGCAAGGCTTTGCCCGCGTGACGCGCGATTTCAGCGATCGTCATGAAAGAGACGAAAAGCTACGGCGCAGCCGCGCTCGTCTCCGGCCACTCCCTTTGGAATCGACGATTGCCGGAATTGTGTCGGGCGAGTTTGACCGGATCCCGGAGGCCAACGATGCCTTCCTCGATTTGGTCGGCTATAGCCGCGAAGATCTGCTGGCAGGCCGTCTGGTGTGGCCTGATCTGACGCCACGTGAATACGAAGCCTTGGACGAATTGGCCCACGAAGAGGGGTTGCGCTTCGGAGCCTGCACGCCTTTTGAAAAGGAGTTGATCCGCAAGGATGGAACCCGCGTCCCGGTACTGGTGGCAACTGCCGTCCTGAAGCTTTCTCCGTTTCGCTGGATCACCTTCGTCACCGACCTGCGGGAACGCGACCGTCAGGAGAATATCGACGAAGTAGTCCCGACCGAGCATGAGTTTGAGGAGATTGTCGGCACCAGCGCGGCTCTTAAGCGCGTGTTGGGACAGGTGGAAGTGGTGGCGCCCACCGATGCGACGGTATTAATTTTGGGGGAGACCGGTACCGGCAAGGAACTGATTGCCCGCGCCATACACCGCCTGAGTCCCCGGCGAAATCTGCCTTTTATTAGCTTGAACTGTGCGGCCATTCCCACCGGATTGCTTGAAAGCGAACTATTCGGCTATGAGCGGGGCGCCTTTACCGGTGCGCTGGGTCAAAAGATCGGGCGCTTTGAGATGGCGCATCGCGGGACTCTGTTTCTAGACGAAGTGGGCGATATCCCGCTCGATCTTCAACCCAAGCTGCTGCGCGCTTTGCAGGAAAAATCCTTCGAACGATTGGGTGGTACGCGTACCATCCCTATCGATGTGCGGCTGGTGGCGGCCACGAATCGGAATCTGACGCAGATGATGGGTGATAAACTCTTCCGCAGCGATTTGTATTATCGCCTGAAAGTGTTTCCGATCATTGCGCCCCCGCTACGCGATCATGCCGAGGACATCCCTATTCTGGCGCGCCATTTCACCAAAAAGTACGCCGAGAAAATGGATCGCAGGATTGAAAGCATTCCGTCGGACACCATGAAGGCCCTGGTCGCCTGGTCCTGGCCCGGCAACGTGCGCGAACTGGAGAATTTCATCGAGCGTTCCGTGATCTTGTCGCGCGGCCCGGGACTCCGGGCACCCTTGGCGGAATTGCGGGCGGACGCTCCCGAAGCCGGCGGCAACTCCACCCTTGAGAACGTGGAGCGAGACCACATCCTACGCATATTCCGCGAAACTGGGGGCGTGATCAGCGCCGCGGCGAATCGTTTGGGAGTGCCCCGAACAACGCTGAACGCCATGATGAAAAAGCTGGGGATCTCGCGTAGCGATCTTTGAGAGGGATCCTAAACTACGATTGCGACCGCAAGCCGCTCATTAGGATAGTTGCGGTTGTACAGGTAGTAGCCATCGTCGTACTCGTCGTAGTCGATATAAAGGTCATCGGCATCATACCAGTTTGGATCCCAATCGCTCGGCCACGGATCCACTAGCAGGAAGGTATACCCGCCGTACTGGAAACGAGGATATCCCAGATACATCACTGGGACCGACCCGATGCGAAAGTAGTGCTGCCGGCCAAAATACCGGCTGAAGGTCTGCTGCGGGATATAGTAGCCGCCATAACCTCCGCGCTGCGACCAGGTGCGATGATCGGCAGCCCAGTTCTGCGAGCGATCCTGCTGGAAGCTGTTATGCCCCTGCCACCCGCCCTGCTGTAGCCATCCCCGCTGTTGCTGCCACCCTCGTGCCTGCTGTTCGGTGCGCTGCTCGCGCGGTGCCCGGGTCTGCCGGTTCTGCTGTGGCTGTTGCTGTTGCTGTTGAGCACGTTGCTGCTGCTGTTGTTGCTGCGGCACTTGCGTCGGTTGCGGCACTTGAGCCCGTTGCGGCGACTGCTGCTGTTGAACGCGGGGTTGCTGCTGCTGAGGTTGTTGGGCGCGCTGCTGGTGTTGCGGCTGCTGTTGCTGCGGCTGTTCTGCGCGCTGCTGGCGCTGCGGCTGCTGTTGGACGCGCGGCTGCTGTTGTTGAGGCTGTTCTGCGCGCTGTTGCCGTTGTTGCGGTTGCCCCGGTTGCGGCTCCTGCTGCCGCTGAACCCGCGGCTGCTGCGCGGGCGGTTCCGCCCGCTCGGGCTGCTGCCGAGGCTGCTGGGCGTGCTGCTGCTGAGGTGCGGATCTTCCGCCCTGCTTATCTTGCTGCTTTTCCTGTCCGTCGTGCTGCGCGTATACCGGCATGATCGTTCCAAAAAACCAGAGCGCGGCGCCGGGTATGATCAAGAATCGCATAGTCATCGCTCCTACTCGTTGCTTTCCCCGCACGTAGATAGCCAGTGCAGTCCTAGTCGCGAACCAACCACTTGGCCAATGCCGTGCACATGGACACCCGAATGTTAACAAGCAGCACTCCAGATCTCAAATCGCCGCATCGTTGGTCTCACCGCGGGTCCCAAAAACGCCTGCCACGGTGGAGATTCGGGCTGCTGATAGCTACCCTTGCCGCGACTTTCGCAGGTGTGAGCTTGGCGCAGGAACCGGGTCCCGCCACTTGGCAAAGCAAACTTAGATTTCATGCCACTGCCGCTTATGGGCCGTGGTCTCTGGTGGGAACCGCCGCCTACACCGGACTCCTTCAGGAAGTTAATTTCCCGCGCGAATGGGGACAGGGAGCGTCGGGCTACGGTAAGCGTTTCGGCTCGGAGCTGGCGTATTCCGGGGTCCGCAATACTTTGAGTTTCGGTCTCGATACCGCCTTGCATCAGGACCCCCACTACTACCGCTCCAGCGATACCGGAGTATGGCGCCGCATGAAACATGCGTTTCGCGGGACGATTCTAACCCGCACCGATTCGGGCGGCGAGACGCTGGCTACTTGGCGGCTAGGAAGCGCCTACGGGGCCACTTATATTTCGAACCAATGGTATCCCGACCGGGTCAACACCGTGAAATTGGATTTGCTGCAAGGATCAACGCAAATGGGATTCGATTTGCTAGCGAACATCGGCGCCGAGTTCTGGCCCGATATTCGGAAAAAATTACTACATCGCAAGCCGGTGAACCACTGACCATCAGCGGTCACATGACCGCAGAACGGCAGGTCTCACAAAGAATGACGTTCTGACACCAAATAGGCACGCCCAAAAGCTTCCCGTCAACGGCCCTCTGCGTGCAATTTGCTCCGGTGACAAAAGGAGATTAGCACTATGCTGTGGACTATTGCTGTCATTCTGTTGGTCTTGTGGGCGCTCGGAATAGCGACCGCGTACACCCTGTCCGGATTCATTCACATTCTGCTAGTTCTAGCCATCGTGTGTGTTCTGATCCGTGTGATTCAGGGACGCTCACCAGTTCTCTAAGGCATCGACGGCTGACCGCCGGCCCACGCCGTAATAGGCCGCGGAAAGCGAATGTGGAGGAAAGGAGCTCGAATTGGACCAACGAAGGGTTGCGCAGAAACGGTTTCCCCTGCTGCTTTTGCTGCATGTCGCCGGCGCGGGCTTAGCGCTGGGTTACGCAGGGGAGGCAGTTCCGCGAGTCGAAACCATCGTGCTCCGCATGGGCCAGGCGCGCACTGAAAATCGCGCCCGCCTGCGTCCTTACAGTGTCACCCGGGATTACCAGTTGTTCGATGACGGGAAGCAGACCAGCAGGTCGGAAGTGACCGCGGATATAAATTTTGTTCCTCCCGACTTCAAAGAATTCGTAATCAGCAAGGTCAGCGGCATGCGATTAGGCGAACGGATCGTCCGCCAGATGCTCGAGCACGAAAGTGATATTGCAAAGGATTACGGGTCGACCGAAATGTCGCCGGCCAATTACGAGTTCCGCTTTCTCCGCCAGGAGGACTTTAACGGCCGGAACTGCTACGTACTCGAAATGCTTCCGCGACGCAAGACCAAGATGCTGCTCCGCGGTCAAATTTGGGTGGACTCGGCCACGTATCTGCTTCACCGCGTCGAAGGCGAACCGGGGAAAGCTCCTTCCTGGTGGCTGCGGAACGCGCGGATCGCGCTATCTTACGGCGATGTCGGTGGTATGTGGCTGCAGACCGCCTCGGAGTCGACTGCCGATGTCCGCCTTCTGGGGCGGCACACCATGCTGTCGCGCGATCTTAAATATCAAACGAGCGAACTAGTCGCGGGTGGCAGCGTGCTTCCGATCGGCCGATAATTCCCTATGCCTATACCTTTCCGTCTCCGCCTGCCGCGCGCGGCTCGCATTGTGGTTCTGCTGCTTCTTTCGACCTCGGTATTCTACGGCTATTCGGTGCTCACGCATGAAGCCATAGTCGACTCCCTGTGGAACGCGTCGATCCAGAAAATGCTATTGGAGCGATTTCCGATGGCGACTCCCGACGAACTCGAGGAGGCCCACGCTTATGTTTATGGCGGTTGCATCATCCAGGACATGGGCTATTACCCCTTCAGCAGCAAGCTATTCAGCGATTTGACGCATTACGTACGCAGCGGGGACTTCGTGGTTGCTCTCCTTCGCGAGTCGCAGGATTTGAATGAGTACGCCTTTGCGCTCGGCGCGCTGGCTCATTATGCCGCCGACAACAACGGGCACCCGCTCGGAACCAACATTGCGGTGCCGGTTCTCTATCCGAATCTCCGCCGGGAGTTCGGGAAAACCGTGACCTATTGGGACAATCCCCTTTCCCACATCCGGACGGAATTCGGCTTCGACGTGCTGCAGGTCGCGCAAGGGCGCTACGCTACCGACCAATACCGGAAGTTTATCGGCTTCAAAGTCAGTAAACCGGTGCTCGAGCGCGCGTTCCAGGATACCTACGGCCTTGAAATGAAGGATGTCTTCAAAAGCCTGGATCTGGCGCTGGGAACTTACCGCTATACCACCAGCACCATCATTCCCAACATGACGCGAGTGGCTTGGCAACTAAAGAAGGATACCCTGATCAAAGAAACACCCGGGATGACCAAACGGAAATTCCTCTTCAATCTCTCGCGGTCGAGCTATGAGAAAGATTTTGGAATGATGTATCATCGGCCGGGAATTCGCACGCGTCTGCTGTCTTGGTTTCTGAAGATCATGCCAAAATCCGGGCCGTTCAAAGGGCTGGCGTTCAAAGCGCCCACCCCGGAAGTTGAAAAAATGTTCATGGCCAGTTTCAATGCAACCGTGGACAGTTACCGCGCGCTGCTGGCACAGGTTCATGGCGGCCGCCTCGAATTATTGCCAAATGAAAATATCGACATCGGCACTCCGACCATAGCCGGGAAATATCTGGGAGCCGATCTGGCTTATGACAAGCTGTTGGATAAGCTCGCCGACCGCAAGTTTGTGGGTGTTTCGGCGGAGCTCCGCGAAAACCTCCTGGATTACTACAAAGACCGCAAGCCGCCCGTAGCTCCGGCCACCGCGAAAACCAGCGCCGGGTGGAACAAGGTGCTGGCGGAGCGCACACAACTCGAGGCGCTCCAGATCGGGACTGCGGCGACCCAGTGAAGCCCCTTCAGGCAGTCCGGGTCCTACTGGCACTGCTAGCGCTGACGGTTTCCTCCCATGCGCAGCCATTCACGATTCCGGGTGCAGATTCGAAAATTGCAGCAGATCCCGGCGAAACCGTAGGCCCAATTGCGAGGGCGCCCGACGAACCGCTACTTTCGCCCAACCTGCTGCTCCGGCATATCGCCACCGATCAGAAACGCATCTGGTCGTTCCCGCTCGCAATGGCCCAAGGGAAGAACTGGAAACCAATTGTGGCGATTGTTGGAATCACGGCGGGGCTGATTGCCCTCGACCCTGTCGATACGCCCTTATTCCAACGCGTCTCCTACCAGCGGAATCCAGCGGTTCACGGAATTGGTCACGTCTTGAGCGGCACCTCCACCGGGCTTTTCATTGCAGCGGTGCCTATATCTTTCTATATCGCCGGTCTGGTCGGCAAGGATTCGTACTCGAGCAATACCGCCTTGCTCACGGGTGAGGCCGTGGTCGACTCCGAGCTGGTTACCATTGCAATGAAAGACATCGCGCGCCGGATGACCCCGGGCCAAATCGGACCTAACGGCGACTTCTCAGACAGCTGGTTCCGCAACCCGAACCGCGCCATCGGAGGTTTCGGCAGTTTTCCCTCGGGCCACACCGTCGCCGCCTTCTCAGTAGCGACCGTTTTTGCCGAGCGCTACCGCGCCCACCGCTGGGTTCCGTGGGTCGCCTATGGCCTGGCGGGCGTAGTGGGATTATCGCGTCTCAACGTCCAGGCGCACTTTCCTTCTGATATCTTCCTGGGCGCTGCCCTGGGATATTCGATTAGCCACTTTGTTGTGCTGCACAGAGCGGGGGCGCGTTAGCGCTGCCCCTAGGACGCAACCGGAGACGAGATCCATGACCACCAAGATCGATTTGAAAAACTTCAGGAACATACTGACTGCCCGGCAGAGCGAGCTAGAAGGCCTCATCGGCAACCGTGAAGCCGCCGTTATTGAAACCAGTGCGGATGCGCTCGATCAAATCCAGCATGCCGTCGAACGGGAACTGGCACTGGGAACTCTGGCGCGGGAGTCCGCTGGCCTTCGCGATACCCGGGCCGCGCTGCGCCGTATCGATGAGGGCACCTTCGGAATTTGTTTTGACTGCGAAGAAGAGATCAACCTGAAGCGCCTGACCGCGGTGCCGTGGGCGGCGCGGTGTCTCACCTGTCAGGAACGCGCGGATCGTGAAGGAGCAGCGGCCGACCATGACGTGGAGTCACCGCAAGCCGAAGCCGCCTGACCGGACCCACCGCCGGAAGAAATCCCTAACCTGAACGCCGCAGCCGAATTGACGGTAGGCGGTCATTTGACCGCCTATGGTTGACGATTGCCCCCCGGATTTGCGGGTTCCCGTTCGATCGCTTAGATTCGACTCAGCAGAATCAGCGGTTCCTGGAATCGGTGCGGTACGTGCCCGTGACAATACAGTCGTGACCGGACTCATGACAGAAAAAAGGGTGATGAATGAAACTACTCCTCATAGCAGCCGTGGCGATTACTCCACTGTTGGCCAAGGACAATGAGCCAGTCAAACGCTTGAACGACGCCGCCGCGGTCTTCTCGGAAATCATGAGAACGCCCGATAAGGGCATCCCAGAAGATCTGGTCGAGCACGCCCACTGCATTGTGATTGTTCCCGATCTCAAGACCGCGGGCTTCATTGTGGGCGCTAAATATGGCAAGGGATACTTGTCGTGCCGCAGCAAAGTCGGGCCCGGCTGGTCCGCGCCGGCCACGGTTCGCATCGAAGGCGGCAGTGTCGGTTTTCAAATCGGCGCCTCGTCCACGGATTTGATCATGCTGGTGATGAATGCGCGCGGGGCCGATAAACTGCTTTCGAGCAAGTTTACGCTAGGCGCGGAAGGCTCGGTTGCCGCCGGCCCGGTGGGTCGCACTGCCACGGCTCAGACCGATGCTCAAATGCATGCCGATATTCTCTCCTGGTCACGCACTCAGGGACTATTCGCAGGGGTGGCTCTCGAGGGAGCAACCTTGCGGCAGGATCTCGACGATAACGCCAGTATTTACGGAAAGCGCCTCAGCAACCGCGAGATTGTCGATAGCCGCCGTCGCATGCCTCCGGCCGCTGCCAAATTGGTTGCCATCCTGAACCGGTTCTCACCGCGCGAAGAAAAACACACCTCGGACTAATATGAAAAAATCAACACCTGCTTTTGTGACCGTTTGCGCGATGATGCTGAGTGGAATTTTATCGGCTCAGACTCCCGCGCAGGAACGGAAAGAGAATTCGCAACGGACCGCCGCCGGGCTTACCCCCATCTATCGCGTCACGGTGACCGAACGGACCACTAAGTCGATTAGCTACCGGAATCGCAGTGGGGCCACGAAGATCGATTTCGGCGGTACCGCCCTGATGCCGGCGGCCCACGGCGAGGCCAAGGTAGAGGGCAAGAAAGGCTACATTGAAATTGAAGTAGAGTTCCGCAATCTCGGGGACGCCAGTCAATTCGGCGCCGAGTACCTCACTTACGTTTTATGGGCGGTCACGCCCGAAGGCCGAACGTCGAATTTGGGCGAAATCCTGCGCAATGGAACCAGCGGCAAGCTGGATGTGACCACCGAATTGCAGGCGTTCGGCCTGATTGTGACGGCCGAGCCCTATTTCGCGGTGTCGCGTCCTAGTGATGTTGTAGTGATGGAAAACGTAGTTCGCCCCGATACGGTTGGGAAGATCGAGTTGATCGACGCCAAGTACGAGCTGCTTGAGCGCGGCCAATATCAACATTTGGCGAACGTATTGGACTTGCGGGTCAACCGCAAGATGCCGCTCGAACTCTACGAGGCCCGTAACGCGATTCAGATCGCGCGTACCAGCGGCGCGGAGCGTTATGCCACCGAGACTTTTCAGAAGGCAGAGGGCGATCTGAAACAGGCCGAGGTGTATCGGGCACGCAATGCCGGATCGAAGCCTATGATCATGACCGCACGCCAGGCCGTACAAACCGCTGAAGACGCGCGCGCCATAGCGGTGAAACGTCAGGACGACGACCTGCTGGCCGCCGAGCGCCAAGCCGGTGCGGATCGGGAAGCGCGCGCCGTCAACGGGCGTGTGGCTGCGGAATCGGAGACTGGCCGCGTAACCAGAGAGGCAGCCGAGGCGCAGTTGAGAGCAGAAAGCGAAGCCGACCGCGTGAAGCGCTCGAACGACGCGCAAACTGCCGAGGCCCGTGCTGAAGCTGACCGCTTGCGGCATGACAATGACGTGCAGCGAGTGGCCGCCCTGACCGAAGCCGATCGTCTTAAACAGCAAAACGACGCCGAAAGAGCCTCGGCGCAGTCCGAAGTCGATCGCCTGAAGCGCGACAACGATTCCCAGAGAGCCTCAGCGCAGACAGAAGCGGATCGCTTGAAACAGGAAAGTGACGCGAAACTGGCGGCCGCGCAGAGCGATCTGGATCGCGCCGCCCAAGACCGCACGCAGGCCGAAAAAGAGAAAGCGGAATTGCGAGCCCAGCTATTGCTGCAGTTCAACGCCATTCTGCAGACTCGCGACACGGCCCGCGGCTTGATCGTGAACCTATCGGATGTGTTATTCGACACAGCCAAGTTCACGCTGCGCCCGGAAGCTCGGGAGAAACTGGCCAAAGTGGCTGGGATTGTCTCAGGACACCCGGGACTGCGGCTGGATGTGGAAGGCCATACCGATAACGTGGGTGGTGACGATTACAATCAGCAGCTCTCCGAGCAACGCGGCTCAGCGGTGCGCGACTACCTGACCGGCCAGGGTATGCAGCCGGGTTCGGTATCGACTAAAGGCTTTGGAAAGACTCAGCCCGTCGCCACAAATGACACCGCAGCGGGACGCCAGCAGAATCGGCGCGTCGAACTCGTGATCTCGGGCGAAATCATTGGTGTCGAAATCGGGACTCCTCTCGCATTGAAGTAGCATCGACGATGTTCCATTCTCCCCACTGTCCCCGGCAGCGTAGATTGCTGCCGGGCCAGATTTTGTGAGTTCGCGACAGAAAGGCCCGCCTTGATAAAACCCGGAACGATACTGGTCCAAAAGGGTACGCTTCTCCCGCCATCTGTGCGCCTCGATACTGAGGCGTATCCGGTCTCGTCCTACCCGGATTGGACGATCATCAAGAGCAGCCTCAACGCTCACGACCTCGAAAGAGAACTCGCGGCCTCCGGATGGACCTTCCTCTACATGGCCGGAAAGATCAGGGCGACGGCTTTAGGGTTCGACAAGCAAAAATCGATCGATAAGGCGGTCGGCCGCCTCCTGGCCCTCGTAACCGTTCAAAAGTGCAACTGTCTCGAGATCGACGAAACGGCTACACATACGTTTTGGGGGATACCGTATGTAAGCGTCAGCGCCCACTCCCGTCATATCCAAAAAGGCATAATCTTTTCGGGGACCAACACCCCGAGTCAGACCGGGCCTCCGGAAGCTGCCGCTCTGGCCGCAGTCCTGCGATAGCTTTCCATGAAAGCCCGGGCCAAGCTAGCTAGTGGTTCACGCGCGTCCGTCGCCTCGGCGATTTCTCCAAACTCCATCGGCGCGTGATTCTTTTCGAAGATGTAGACCAACCGGTCGCCGGCGCACATCGAAAATCGCACTGCATCGGCCTCGGCGCCGTCGGGAAAATGACTGCAGCGTCCGCGCGCGTAACCGCAGTTGCAGCTCTGCCGTTGCATGGCCTCCGGAGGCTCCCAGGCACTTCCGGCCACGCACTCGCCGGCCCAGGCGTCACCCAGGGGTAATCGTGGGGCGGGATCCCAGCCGCCGGAATCCAGGCGCCGCACGGGTTTGAAAAAAGGGCAAGCCATCTCGATTATTGGGTAAAGCGGTATCCTAACAGATAAGTGACCCCGCGCATCCAACTTCTCGAGCAAATTCTAGCCCAGGACCCGTCGAGCAAACTTGCTCGTTACGGTTTAGCCATGGAATACGTCAACACAGGCGAATGGGCACGGGCGATCCCGGAATTCGAAGCCGTGCTCGAAACCGATCCGGCTTACTCGGCCGCCTATTATCATGGCGGTCAAACGCTGGAAAAAATGGGCCGTTTGGACGAGGCGCGCGCATTCTATCGGCGCGGCATCGCAGCCACCCGGGATCCGCATGCTTTGGGCGAGCTCGAAGCCGCGCTGAGTATACTGGGGGATTGAGCAACGACGGGTCTCCGTATTTTCACCAAGGGGTTGTATTGCGTCGCATTTCCAATCTGTTTCTGACGCTGCTGGTGGCCGCATCGCCTGCCCTGCCCCAGGGCCTCTCGCAGTCCGCTATTCAAAACCAAGCCCATGCTCCGGCCAAGCCACCGATTCGCAGGGCGGCATCGGCTAACGACGCGCAGAACCAGCTCGACGGCAATGAAGCTTTATTCACGGTACTTGCCGCCATCAACGCCGCTGGCTATGATGACCAGATCGACGCGGCCTCTACCCACGTCTTCCGCCACACGCTGCGAACGGAACTCGCAGCCCGTAATCTTGACAGCGTATTTCAACTGAAGCGCTTCTTTCGGGATCACAAACTACAGAACCCCGACGCCGAATTGAGCCGCTATATTTCCTATGCCCTGCTCATTAACGGACCCCCCGACTTCGATTACCGCGATCCCGACATGGTTCGCCCGCCCGACGCAACTTCGATTGAAGGCCTATCCCCGCTGCTCGCGGCGTTCTACCGGGAAGCCGACCTGGCCGCGGCGTGGCAGCGGGCGCAGCCCTTCTATGATCAGGTGATCGCCCAATATCACGAGCCTGTCAGCCGCACCGTGCTATTAGCGAACGCGTATGCCCGCAATACTACCAGCGGTTACCTGGGACGCCGTTTCCAGATTTTTGTCGACCTGCTGGGGGCTCCAAATCAAGTGCAATCGCGGAGTTTCGGCGACGACTATTTCGTGGTGGTGACGCCCTCCGCCGAGCCGCAAATCGATGGTATCCGCCATGCTTATCTGCACTATCTGATTGACCCTCTGGGACTCAAGTTCTCCGAAGACATCAATAAGAAGCATGCTTTGGGCGATTACGCACAGGGCGCCGGCGCTCTCGACGACCATTACAAGTCGGATTTCGTCGATTTGGCGTCCGAGAGCCTGATCAAAGCTATCGAAAGCCGCCTGGATCATAAGCCTGCCGAGGCCGAGCAAGCGATGAAGGAGGGTTTCGTGCTAGCCCCGGCCCTGGCCGAGCAACTCGCCATCTACGAAAGCCAGGAAGTGGCCCTGCGCTTGTATTTTCCCAATCTATTTGCGGGCTTGGATTTCAAGCGCGAAGAGCAGCGTCTGGCCAACGTCGAGTTTGTTTCGGCCCGCGCCAGCCGCACCGTGCGTGCCGCGCAGGCGGTGAAGCCGCCGGAATTAACCGGCGTCGCCAAAACCTTCGCCGACGCGGAAAAGGCCTACACGGAGCGCGATCTGGATCGCGCCAAACTGATCTACTTGCGCGTGTTGGAGCAGACTACCGAGCAATCCTGGCACGCAAAAGCGTATTATGGTTTAGCGCGGGTAGCTGTGCTGCAGAGAGACCCCGAGACGGGCGATCGCCTGTTCCGTAAGGTTCTCGAACTGGGGCCGGACACCGAAACCAAAGCTTGGAGCTTTTTATATTTGGCGCGTCTGGCTGATTCGCAGGGCAACCGCGATCAGGCTGTGGAAAATTATAAGGCAGCGCTCGCGATCCCAGATGCACCAGAGTCCGTTCGTCAAGCGGCCCTCAAGGGAGTCGCGGAAGCCTTCAAGAAGTGAAGCCTTCAAAAAATAACGAGGAGTAAAGGAATGAAGACGAAGTTTATAATGGTCGGCCTGCTGGCTGCGAGCAGCTTGGCGATGGGACAGAAGGTGAAGTCGCAAAAGGAAGCCGAGGCGGTGCAAGCGGTGCTGAGCGCCACCACTCCGGATCAAAAGATCGCTGCCGTTGACAATCTCCTATCCAAATTTAAGGATACGGAGTTCAAAGCCATCACTTTGGGGATGGCCGGGGAAGCCTACCAGCAAAAGGGCGACTCGGCTAACGCGATTGTATACGGAAACCGGGCACTCGAAGCGGATCCCAAAAACTTTCAGGCTATGCTGCTGATTTCCGGGGAACTGGCGCAGATCACCAAGGAGTTCGACCTGGATAAAGACGAAAAAGTGAAGCGTGCCACCAAGCTGGCCAATGACGCCATCACCACTATCAACGCCGCCGCCAAGCCCAATCCCAAGCTCACTGACGAACAGTGGGAGGGCGTCAAAAAGGACCTGGTCGCTCAAGCGCACGAAACTCTGGGGGTGATTGCCAGTATCGACAAACACTGGGATGTTTCCATCGCTGAGTTCAAGACGGCAATCGACGGCGCCGCCAATCCCGAAGTGACCAGCATGGTGCGCTTGGCCGCGGCCTACAACAATGACAAAAAATACGCTGAGGCCGCCGCGATGGCAGACAAGGTCGTGGCGATTCCGGGTGTCGCTGATAACATCAAGAAAGTCGCCCAGGAAGAAAAGCAGCGCGCTGTTAAGGGTCAAACTCAAAAATAATTCCGGGGAGCACCTCACGACGACACACTCATGAGCGCCGACCTGGGGATTCTGGAGAAAGCGCTAGGTCACAGCTTTCGCGATCGCGAATTGCTGGAACGCGCGCTCACTCACAAATCGAGAGTGTACGAGAAATCGGCGGATGGGCAGGGCCCGACCGATAATGAGCAGCTCGAATTCCTGGGTGATGCGATCCTAGGGTTCGCCGTGAGCGAATCTCTGGTCCGCCGCTTCCCGTCGTTTCCCGAGGGACGCCTATCGAAACTGAAGGCTCACCTGGTGAGCGCGGCCCATCTCTACGCAGTAGCGCAAAACCTCCAGCTGGGTGATTATCTGCTGCTTGGCCGGGGTGAAGAGATGAGCGGCGGGCGGGAGAAAAAAGCCTTGCTCTCCGACGCGGTCGAGGCTCTGATCGCCGCCCTTTACCTCGAAGCCGAGATTGAGATCACGCGCCGCTTCATCGAACAGTGGATCATCGGCGCATTCGATCTCCCGGAAGATGGCGTCGACAGTGCCGTCACCGACCATAAGAGCGCGTTGCAGGAAATGGCGCAGGCCCTAAAACTCCCGTCGCCGCGGTATACGACCGTGACCGAAGACGGCCCGGAACATTCGAAGATTTTCACCGTCGAAGTCCGCGTCGGCAAGGACTGGGTGAGCCAGGCGCAAGGGCTCTCGAAGAAAAGTGCCGGCCAGAAGGCCGCAGAGCAGGTTCTCCAGCAGTTAAGCGAGTGGGGACGTTAGCCCCAAGCGGGCGGATCTCCGAGCTCGCAACCCACTCGTAGGGCGTGTAAGCGCTAGTCGACCGCGCCTCTCCAAGTATTCCCTTTTTCATCGCGCAGCGTGACCACCAGACCGCTCGAAATCCCAGTGAGCGTCTTGCCCTTGCCGTCGCGGAATCGGTACACGATCGAATTGTCCGCGATGCTCTCCGCCGAGCCCAACCAGATGTTGCCGTACTCGTCCTTCAGCTTGATGAAATCTCCGTGGCCATAACCCGAAACACGGGTTTTGGTTTTCTCTTCCTGAAGGTTGAAGAAGCCACCCGGCTGCCGGTTCTTTTTACGCGTCGTCGAAGCCATTTGGTGTCCTCGCATTACGATTGTGCGGCAAGTACTATGCCTTTTGCGATAAGGCGAACGATGTAGCTTGCCCGGTGTGTTTATCCTAGAAGTCTATGCGCGCCCTCTTGCAGCGAGTCAGCCAAGCTCGTGTGGTCGTCGACGGTTCAGTTGTGGGCGAGATCGGCGCCGGACTGCTGATTCTGCTGGGTGTCGCGAAGACCGATACGGTAGCCGACGCTGCATTTCTAGAAGAGAAAATCCTGAACTTGCGTGTCTTCCCCGACTCCGCCGGCAAAATGAATCTCAGCCTGTTGGACACCCGTGGCGGGCTGCTGGTAGTCTCGCAGTTCACGCTTTATGGAGATTGTCGCAAAGGCCGGCGCCCGAGCTTTGATGGCGCCGCCCCCGCCGAACAGGCCCGCACGCTTTACGAAGGTTTCGTTGAGTCCGCACGTGGCCGGGGGCTACGCGTCGAAACCGGCGTGTTCCAGGCCCACATGGACGTGTCGCTAGTCAACGACGGCCCGGTGACGCTAATGCTCGAGTCCAGACCGGAAGCGTCTAACGCGGAATGAAGCTTCCTTGATACAGTAAGCCGCTGTCCGCTAACCTTGTCACAGTGATCCTCGGCTCCGGCGTTGACCTCTGTGAAGTTCCGCGTATCGAAGCAGCCGTGGCGCGTTATGGCCGGCGGTTCCTCGAACGCATCTTCACGCCCCGCGAAATCGCTTACGCCGACCGCAAGGCGAATCGTTTCGAGCGTTATGCTGCCCGCTTCGCCGCCAAGGAAGCCGGCATGAAAGCTCTCGGTACCGGCTGGCACGGGGTTGCCTGGCGCGATTTTGAGGTGGTGAATCTTCCCTCCGGCCGCCCCACGCTCAACTTTCATGGCAAAGCGGCGGAGATCGCCGCGAAGCTAGGTGTCCAGCGAGTGGCTCTTTCCATCACGCATACCAAGGAGCAGGCGCTCGCTCTGGTGATCCTGGAGAATGAAACGTGAACATTCGCGTCGAAAGCAGCGGCAACGACACCTTCGAGGTAACCGTAGAGGGCGATTCCATCACTCGTCATACAGTGACCGTGACGCCTGAATACTGGCACAAACTGACGGCGGGCCGAGTTTCGATCGAGACTTTGATCGAGAAGTCTTTCGAATTCCTCCTCGAGCGGGAGAGCAACACGAGTATCCTTGCTTCCTTCGACCTGCAGGTCATCCAGCGCTATTTTCCTGAATACCAGCAGTCCATCGGTAAGCGACTTTCTTTATCTGCTTAGAGCCGAGTTTTATTGCATCCGGCCGGCGGTCTGAACGTTCAGTTCCACCTTGTCGCTCACCCTTAGCAGAAAATTGCTCGGGTTTTTCATGCCCCATTGGACGTAAGGAATCACGAAACCGGTGGAGGCGTCCACTTCGCCGTTCTTAACCTCGGCGCGGAAGTGCAACGTAATCTCGTGAGCCGCGCCATGGATTTGGAAGCTGCCGTGAAGATCGAGCTGCGATTCACCGCTCGGCGCCAGCTCCCCGCTGACGCGGTCCGGCGTGAAGACCGCCTCCGGATAGCGAGCGCTTTCGAGGATTTCCTTATGCATGCGCTTATCGCGACCGCCGCCGCCGGAATTGCCGCTGGCCACATCCACCACAATTTCTCCGGAGGCGCTGCCGGTACCAGAATCGAATTTCACGGCTCCGCGCTTCAGCTTGAACGTGCCATGCACAGTATGAAGAACGTCGCCCAGCGTAAAGGTAATAGTAGTGCGCGCGGGATCGAGTGCAATTGTATTCTCAGCCGCGACGAGCGGAAAACCAGCAACGAGAATGAAAAAAATAATTCGTTTCATAAGGCTGGCCGTCATACCGCGAGCAGGCGTTGACTTAGGGGGAGCATCGAGTAGCGGATGAAGTCGCTAGTGGATGCCGTGCCCACATGCATCGCGAGTTGGGTTGCGAATATTCGCGGATCGGAGCACAGCGCGCCGAGCACGCGCCTCCGCAGCCATGCCGCTGAGCCAACTCCCCGGCAAGCTCGGAAACCTGGCTCTGCAAAATAGCCGGATCTTGGCGATCCAATTCCCACTGCAACGCCTAGATGATCGCCGGGTGGTTGTGGCCGGTGTTATGGACGCAATACCCGGACAGGAAATCGAGGATATACCGATTGTTTTCGGCCTGCAATTCCCCGGCGCACCGGCGGTAGCGCACGTTCATCTGCAATGCGTCGAGAAGCGCGAGCGCGCGGTTGCGGGTTTCCCGGAAGCTCTCCAATAGCTGGGTTCCAGGCGCCTGTCACCAACGCGACCTAACAGATTCCCGGACACTTCGCCGCCTTATAATCTAAGTAACTCGATGCGGAAACGGTATCTCTTTTGGTCCGGGCTCGCCCTGCTGGCGATTTTGCTGACCTTGGTGGTCTGGCAAGTCTCCTTCACTTTCGGCGACTACGGGCCGGCCGATGCGGGACAGACTTTCGTTTTCTGGGCCGTCTCGACACTCATCTTCCTGCTGACCGTCACGCTCGGTTTCATGCTGTTCCGCACGGGCGTAAAGCTGTACCTTGAAAGGCAGGCTAACCGCGAGGGCTCGCGCATCAAGACCAAGCTGCTCGCGGGCGCGCTGGCGCTTAGTCTTTTGCCGGTGGTGTTCCTGGCACTATTCAGCTACGTGATACTGAACCGCAACGTGGAGAAATGGTTCAGCCGGCCTGCGGAGGGCATCCGCACCGACCTGGTGCAGAGCAACAAGGCGCTATCGTCGGAGGTGCAAGGCCGTGCCGACGCTTTGGCGCATTGGATCGCCATGCTGCCGCAAGTGGAGGATGGCACCGCCAACTTCGCGGCTCTTTGCCGGGATAACAATATTGCTTCGCTTGAAATCAGCCCCCCCGATTCGTCCCCGAAGATCGTGTGTCCCCTGCAGCCCGGCACTACCGGCCTGTTCGCCGCCAGCGCTCCGCTACGGCGGGGGACGCTCTTTCTGGTAGTGCGTTCCGCGGCGGATATGCAGAGAACCCAAAGTGAAATCGATCGCTACATGAGCGAATATAGTCAGCTGGCGGCACAAAAGAAAAACATTCGCACGCTCTATCTGCTGTTCATTCTGGCCATCGCTCTGTTTATTTTGTTCGTTGCCACCTGGATCGCGCTGCTGCTCTCGCGTCAGATCATTTCGCCCATCTCGGCGCTGCTGGTCGCGGCAAGCGAAGTCCGCAAGGGGAACTTGGGCCACCGTGTCCACGCCAAAGCTATCGACGAGCTCGCCACGCTGGTTCGCGCCTTCAACGAAATGATGCAGGAACTGGAGGCCAACAGCCACGAGCTCGAAAGCCGCCGCCGCTTCACGGAAGCCATTCTCGAAAGCATCCCGACTGGCGTGCTCTCGGTGAGTGCGGACGGGCGCATCCAGCGCGTGAACCGCGCACTGCAAGGTCTCCTGCCACCGGAGCAGGTGGAGCGCGCTGCGCACCTGAACGATCTGTTTTCGCGCGATGACGCCGCCGAAATCGAGTACCTGATGAAGCGCGCCCGGCGCACCGGCATCGCCGCCAGTCAGATCGACTTGCACACTCCGGTTCAAGTGCTGCATTTGGCCGTAACGGTTTCCGCGCTGCCGGCGCAGCCGCCCGCCGGGCAGGGCTTCGTGGTGGTTCTCGAAGATACCAGTGAGTTGTTGCGCGCCCAAAAGGCCGCGGCTTGGCATGAAGTGGCGCGGCGGATCGCGCACGAATTGAAGAATCCGTTGACCCCGATCGCGCTCAGCGCGGAGCGCATTGGCCGCATTTTAGATCGCATCGGCGATCACGCTAGCCTGACGCCGGATGCGCAGCGCATTCTTCGCGAGTGCGCCCGCACTATTTCGCGCGAGGTCGAGTCGGTGAAAGCGCTGGCCGACGAATTCTCTCAATTTTCACGCTTTCCGGCCGCCCAGCCGGTGCCGAGCGACCTCAACCAAATCGTTCAGAATGCCTTGGCAGTGTTCCTCGGGCGCCTGGATGGGATCGACCTGCGCGTCGAACTCGCCTCCGGTCTCCCGCCGGTTCAGGTGGATCCTGAACAGTTCAAGCGCGTGGTGGTAAACCTGGTCGACAACGCCGCAGAAGCCATGGGCGATTCCCCCGTTAAGCATCTGCTGCTGCGCACTGTATCGTCCACGGCTGATTCGATCGAGCTGCTGGTGGCCGACACCGGGTGCGGCATCTCGCCTGAAGACAAGGAAAAACTCTTTCTGCCGTACTTCTCGACCAAAGGCCGCGGCACTGGTTTAGGCCTCGCCATCGTCAGCCACATTCTGGCGGAACACGGCGCGCGCATTCGCGTCGAAGACAACCGTCCCGCCGGCGCGCGCTTTTACGTGGATGTCCCGGTCACCGTCGCTGCCGAGGCGGAGGCTCGGGCGTGAAGACCACGCGGGTTCTGATCGTTGACGATGAGCCCGGCATTCGCGAGTCGCTGAGTGGCGTGCTCGAAGATGAGGGTTATTCTTGTAACGCTGTCGAGAGTGGCGAGAGATGCCTCGAAGAACTCGCGCGCGCGAGCTACGAGGTAGTGCTGCTGGACGTTTGGCTTCAAGGCATGGACGGTCTCGAAACCCTGGCGCGCATACAGGAAATCCCCTTCGCTGACCGCCCGGAAGTGGTCATCATTTCCGGCCATGGCACCATCGAAACCGCGGTGAAAGCCACCAAGCTCGGGGCCTTCGATTTCCTCGAAAAGCCTCTGACCATCGAGAAGGTCACCGTAGTGCTCAACAACGCCGTGCAGCAACGCCGGCTGGAGTTGGAATTGAACCGGCTCAAGGAGTCGGGCGACGCCAAGCTGCGCATCATCGGCGATAGCGTGCCCATGAAAGCGCTGCGCCAGCAGTTGGGCCTGATGGCCGCCACCAACGGACGCGTGCTGATTTTCGGCGAGAGCGGCACCGGCAAGGAATTGATCGCCCACGCCATTCACGCCGCCAGCCTGCGCGCGCCCGAAGCCTTCGTCGAAGTAAACTGCGCGGCCATACCGGAAGAGCTGATCGAAAGTGAATTATTCGGCCATCGCAAGGGAAGCTTGGCGGGCGCGCTCGAAGATAAAATTGGCAAGCTGCAGAAGGCAGACGGTGGAACGCTGTTTCTAGACGAAGTTGGCGACATGTCGCTCAAGACCCAGGCCAAACTGCTGCGCGCGCTCGATGAGCAGCGCTTCGAACCCGTGGGCGCATCCGAATGGATCCAGGTGGACGTGCGCGTGGTGGCCTCCACCAACAAGAATCTGGAAGAGGAAATCGAGCGTGGCAACTTCCGCGAGGATCTGTTCTACCGGCTGAACGTGGTCCCGTTTCACGTGCCACCGCTGCGTGAGCGTATCGAGGACGTGCGCCTGCTGGCCGACCATTTCCTGAGGGAATTCACCACCGCCTACGGCCGCAAACCCAAACAATTGACCGAAGACGCGTTCCGCGCCCTCGAAGAATATCCCTGGCCTGGCAATGTCCGCGAGTTGCGGAACCTGATGGAGCGCATCGTCATCATGAATCCGCAGATCGGCATTAACGCGCGCCACATTCCACTCGACCGCTCGCGGCGCGCAGTCTTCGACCGGCCGATGGAGCGTTTCGGCAGCTTGCAGGACGTCCGCGAAGCCGCCGAGCGCGACTATATCCTGAAGAAGCTTGAAGAGGCCAAAGGCATCGTGACCCGAGCGGCCGAAATGCTGGGTCTGGAGCGCAGTCATCTGTATCGCAAGATGAAGGCTTTGGGTATCGCACCGAAGGAATAATGTGCCCGCACCCACGCTCCGCAAGCTCACCGGCGTATTTCTGCGTATCGGTAACACTACTTTCGGCGGAGGGCTGCCCACAATCGCGGCCCTGCAGCGCGAGTTGGTGGAACAGCGCGACTGGCTGTCGCTTGAGGACTATGCGCTGGCGTTTTCTCTGTCGCGGGTGACTCCTGGCACTAACGTAATTGCATTTTGCGCGGCTGCCGGCGCACGCATCCGGGGCTGGAGCGGCGCGCTAGCCGGGGTTCTTTCAGAAACCGCGCCGTCTGCGATACTGGCAGTCCTCCTGACGCAAGGATATGAGACTTGGCGCACCAACGCGTGGGTGATGGCCGGCGTCGGCGGGACCATCGCAGCCGTGGCCGCGATGATGTGGGCCAGCATCTGGTACATCGTGAAGCCTCATTTCAAGGGCGTGTCTAGCTCCTTCCGTAGCTTGGTGATCGCGCTAGGCGCATTCGTTGCCATCTGGAAGTTTGGCCTTGGCCCGCTGCCCGTGATAGGTATCGCCGTGGTTGTAGGTTTGCTATGGAAGGAGCCGGAGGGCGAAAAGCCGCCGCTCCGGGGAATCCGGACATGAACCTTTTGCTGTTGTACTTGTTGCTGTTCAAAGCCGTAATCACTTCCTTCAGCGGCATGGCTTCGCTGCCCGTCGTCCGCCAGGATTTCGTGGTTACCCGCCACGTGTTGACCGATCGACAGCTCAATACGGCGATCGTCGCCGGCCGCACGGGTCCGGGTCCGAATGGCTTGTATCTGGTGAGCGTCGGTTACTACGTCGCGGGACTCCCCGGCGCTTTTGCCGGTTTGATCGCGC
>Ga0105240_10000485_pt1 | contig 73513 bp, 67 predicted proteins | sample KBSC54metaG_FD_80426 | JGI IMG/M metagenome (GOLD analysis project Ga0105240, IMG submission 80426) | Corn rhizosphere microbial communities from Kellogg Biological Station, Michigan, USA - KBS C5-4 metaG | ecosystem: Host-associated > Plants > Roots > Rhizosphere > Soil | place: Michigan, USA...
CGCCCACCCACCTTTTCGCGCGGAGAGCTCAACACCAGCGCGATACCGCGCGCTGCATCGAACACATGTACATACGGACGCCAGAACTGTTCACCAAAGACAACCAGGTGCTTCTTCGTGATCATCTCCATCGTGAATTCATTCACGGTGAGATCGAATCTCATCCGGGGAGAAGCTCCAAACACGGTTGCAAACCGGAGCGGCGTTGGAATCCACTTCTCATCACTTCCACCCTCTAGGAGCGCCTTCTCAACCGCCACTTTCGTTTCAGCGTAAAGCGAAACGGGACGAAGCTCGGAGTCCTCGTTCACAAAACTGGTCGCGTCCGTCATCTTGCCGTAGTTGCTGCATGTCGAAGCGAACACAAACCGCTGCACACCCGCCTTACGGCTCTCGTCGATGAACGCGAGCGACGCCTCGAGGTTCACAGCCTTGGCAAGTTCCGGTTCACGCGCACATGCTGGGTCGCCCACTACTGCTGCCAGGTGCACCACCGCGTCACAATTGGCGACCGCTTCGCGGCGCTTTTGAGCGTCGCGAACATCCCCGTGCAGAAAATCGAAGTTCGGATTCGCCCAGACACCAAGAAGGGATTCTCCGCCGTAAACAAGCCGATCCAAAACCCTCACCGTATGACCCGCTCCGAGCAAAAGCGGAGCCAGACTGGACCCGATATATCCCGCTCCGCCGGTGATAAGTACGCGCACTATAACGCTCCTTTCGAAACCATCTCCTGCGCCTTCACGTAGTCTTCGTGCCTTCCAACATCAATCCAGTACTCCATGATAGGAAAGCCGACCACCGTCTCTCCGGCCTCGAGGAGAGTGCTGATGAGATCTGTCATGTCGAACCTTCTACCCTCAGGAATGCGGTCCCAGGCCGTCGGTTCGAGCATGTAGGTACCCGCATTCACAAAATAGCTGTGGCACGGCTTCTCTTCGATCTTGGTAATCCGCACGTCGTCGCAATCCACCACGCCGAACGGCACCTGGAACTCATACCTGCGCACACCCACGGTAAGCATGGCGCCATGGGAACGGTGGTACTGCAGCATCTGCTGAAACGGTACACCCGTGAGGATGTCTCCGTTAATCACCAGAAAGGGGCCTTGCGGGCGCTGCATGAGTCGAAGTCCTCCCGCAGTGCCCAGCGGATTCTCCTCCCGCGAGTAGTTCAGTCGAACCCCAAAGTGCTCTCCATTGCCGAAATGATCCGATATGGACTCCGGCAAGTAATGCGTCGTTAAATTCACATCGTGAATGCCGGCCTTGCGAAGTTGTTGAATGATCAATTCCAGCAGGGGGCGCTCCCCCACCGGCAGCATCGGCTTGGGCACCTTCTCCGTCAGGGGCAGTAGGCGCTTCCCGTATCCACCCGCCATCACCACGGCCTGCATATCCTGCTGCGCCTGAGGCAACAGATCCTTTCGGAGCAAAAAGTTAACGATTCGGCCTTCTCCGTCCACCAGAGGCAGCTGATGAATGTCGTGCTCATTCATGATGTGAAGAGCGTCAGAAGGAGAGATCGGCTCGGACGCGCACACCGGTTTCATAGTTGCGATGCTCTCGCAGGGCGCGCTGAGCGGAATCCGCCGGATCACAGCTCTTCGAATATCACCATCTGCGATCAGTCCGCGCAGCTTGTTCTCTGAGTCGCACACAACCAGGGCGCCAGTTCCGGCCTCGTTCAGTTGCGCCATCGCATCGGCAATGGTTGCAACCGCCGAGATGCAAACCTTGCGGAGCCGGTCGCGAGACTCTGCTTCGAGTTGGTACTCCTCTACAACATCCTTGCGGAGCAGAAAATCAACCAGTACCCCGCTCCTGTCAACAACCGGCAGCTGATGAATATCGAACTCAGTCATCACTTGCAACGCATACGATGCGCTGGCAGGGCTGCTTGCAACTACCGGCTTCGTGCACGCGATAGCTATACACACATCTTCCAGGGGATGCTCGCGAAGCAGGGCTCTCCGCAAGTCGCCATCAGACAGGATGCCAACCAGCTTGCCGCTCTCATCACAAAGCGCAAGCGCTCCCGTACCGGCTACGTCCAGCGCCTTCACCGCATCGCGGATCGATGCGGACGGCGAAAAGCTTACGCTCTTTAGATCGATTTTGTTCGGGAGGTTGTTCATCTCTTTGGCTTGGCGCTCGTCCAGCGCGTCGTGTCTCAGCCTTGCATGCTGACTTCTGATGCCTTCTCCACAGGGACGTTCCAATGCCTCTTAACGCTCTTGCGCGTTGACGCATCAAGCCTCACTACGGTCGTCGTACCGTACCCATTGTTCGCAGCCACGCCGATTGCATTCAGAGCTGACAGCGGGAAAGTCTCCTGATCGAAAACGTATTGCCACTGGTGAAACGGAACGTCGATATCGAAGTTGTCGAAGTGGTACTTGCCGTCAGCCGTCTTCAGAGCCAGCCAAGGCTGAGGTCCAAAGGTAGGCGTCGTTGAGTTCACCTTCAGCACCGCTGCAGAGTCGTCCACAGTCTCAATGGTGCACTCGAGTTCGCACGCCGGCTCAGGCCTCAGATCGAGGGCCGACCTCATCGCACTTAAGGCGTCGGAGTAGAAAAACGGTACCCCCGGGAACTCGCTTGCCACAGCCTTGAGCATGCTGCAGAACCCCTCAACATCCGGCCCCATATCTCGAAAATCGTGATTTGTGATTGACAGTACCACGGGTTTGCCTGCTGCCGCCTCCGCAAAAGCCTGACGAACATCCTGTTCGCGAATCACGCGATATCGAGTGCCCACGTTCAGACACCGCGCAATCCAGCGTCTGCATGAACCCTTCACTTGATAGTCGTCCGCGGCAGGATGGTAAGGCTCCCAGTCCGCAGGGGCGCGGCGCCAGTCGCCGAAGCGTCCGCCTGCCACTCCGAACTGCTGTGAATCGGTACCGCTCCCCGCCATTGACTGATTTGAGAAATCGAACGGTACATATTGCTCCAGAAGCCAGTGGCTGTCAGGCCGGATCACATGGAACCCCGGTCTGTGCGCTGCAGGGAACCAGAGGTGATCGATCACCCGCCGGGACAGAGCCTGGAAGAGGCTGTCCGAGTTTGCCCACCAATGCGTCGCGGAACGATGCGCTTCCCTACCAAACGAATGAGGATGGTAGTGAAAGTGCAGTCCGTCGCGGCATCCGGCACTCTGCTTCAGCAACCAGCTGTAGTGCTCGAAAACGTTGTGATACCCCATGTCCCTGCGCCGAGGATTCACGTCGTAGTCTACGTGGTCAACGCAGAACCAGTTGTAAATCCAGCCCTCGCCTGCGGAGTCAGGCACCCTCATCCGGAACTCCTGCGCCATGATCCGCGCCAGCATGGCATCCACTTTGTCCCACGTATCGTTGTAAGCAAGCAGGTGGGGATCAACCACTCTTTGAACAGCCGCCTCGATCCCCTTCAAATCGACCGTGCCTGCCTGTAACTTCCGCAGCGTTGCCTCGCTCGGCTCCAGCTCCAGATGAAAGATGTCGCGCAGACGCTCGAACGTGGCCGTGAGGGATTCATGGAGAGGTCCCTCGGTATCGATACAGTGGACGATGTAGACAGGTCGTACTTTCATCTGGTCTTCGGCCTACGCTTTCACCTGAATGGGCCGTGCTGGAACGCCAACTACGGTGCAGCCGGCCGGAACATCCCGCAACACGACCGCTCCTGCACCCACCAGCGATCCTTCTCCGATTCGAACAGCCTGGATCACGGTTGCCCCTGCACCGACGTGTGCGCGCGCCCCGACTTGCACGTCTCCGCTCAGCACAGCTCCAGGCGCAATATGCGCGTGGACGCCAATCACGCAATCATGATCCAACCGCGCTCCTGTGTTGATGATGCACCCTTCTCCCATTACACATCCCGTCTGAATAACGGCGCCCGCCATGATCTGCACCCCTTCCGACAATTCTCCCTCGGGAGCAATGATCGCGGCTGAGTGAATCACGGATGCAAATGCATACCCTCTGGTACGGAAGTACTCATATATCCTGAGCCGGTTCGCGATTAATCCGACGGACCCAATCCCGTTCACAAGCAGAACTTCGTTGGGATTGTGCTTCAGTACAGCCTCATCCCCACCCAGGCGTGGAACGCTCAACAGTTGGCTGCGTGAAACGTTCGGATCGGCGAACCCGATTACGCGTGATCCGTTCTGCAGCAGCGCGCTGAGCAGCACGCGCGCGTGGCCTCCGCTTCCCAACAGAATGAGAGGTCTCTCCGGCTCCGGCTCCCTGCTCACAGCAGATTGCTCCATCGCAGCACCTGATCCTCGGCCATATCCACAGCCAAAGTGCGCCCTGCAACATACTGGACCTGATCAGGCGAAACCCCGGTCCCTGGCCGCTTCGCATCGAAATCACCTTCGCAAATGACGTGTCCTTTGCTGAGCGCCTTCCGTGCCACCAGGCTGCGGCGGAACTTCTTCCGCTTCTCCATCTCGGCCTCACTTACCGTTCTTCTGCTGCTCCCGAGTGCGGCGAAGATGTTATTTCCCTCTTGCACGATTGTCCGCATCTGCTCCGGATTCGCGGAAATCGCATGATCCCATCCCGCCATCTCCTGATCCAGAGTGAAGTGCTTCTCAATTATGCACGCGCCGATGGCAATCGCCGCCAGCGGAATGGCCGTCCCCAGCGTGTGATCGCTGAATCCCACCGGACATTCAAACGCCCGTTGTAGAGTATCCATGTTGCGCAGGTGAATAGTGTCATATTCCGGCGGATAGATTGAAATGCAATGCAGCAGAACGATCTGGTCGTTCCCTTCTGCTCGGATCACCTCAACGGCCTGCTCTACTTCGCCCATCGTGGCCATTCCGGTAGAGATCACTACCGGCCGCTTCTTCCGCGCAACATAACGCAACAGCGGAAGGTGAACCACATCCATCGATGCGATCTTGTAGAACGGAACCTCGAGTGATTCAAGTAAATCCACTTCCTCCGGTGAAAACGGAGTTGAGCAAAAGGCTATACCCTTGTCGGCGCAGCGCGCATGAGCCTGCGCGTGTTGATCCGACGTGAGCTGATATGCAGTCACCATCTCGCGCAGCGAACCGAAGTGCTTCTTCTTATCGGAATACGTGGTATTGCGCTCGTATTCTTCTTGCGCAATGAGCGACTTGTCAGTCCATGATTGAAATTTGACGGCATGCGCACCGCTTTCCGCGGCAGCATCGATCAGATCTCGGCACAGATCCATATCGCCATTATGATTCGATCCCACCTCGGCAATGATGTACGGCGGATGCCCGGGACCAACTTCCACATTGCCCAACTTCACTGTCTGCATAAGCTCTTTTCCTGTTTCCACATGTGCGCAAGGGGTGAATAAGCGACTGAAGTCCACCAGATAGGCTGTTTGACTGCCCGATTAAGAGACTCGACATACGCATTTAGATTTGCGGTGCTCTGGTTAATATAACCTTCGAACTGCTCAATATCTCGCGCGGCCCGCAGCAACTCCGTCCACCTTCCCGGCAGGAATTGATCCTGGAGGCCAGATGCCATGACCAACTGAAAGTGTCTTCGCACAAGCATCGAATCCGACAGGATCTGATCCGGCCAGAACGGAACCCTCACGCGTGCCGTATTCGCGCTATATTGCCGGTACTTCATCCTCACGATTTGGTCAAAGGATAGCTCCGCGCCAAATAACCACGCACGCGTCGCGAGATACCAATCCACCAAAACTGCATCCCTTGGGATCGGAAGGCAGCGTTCCAGCAGCTCGCACCTCCAGGCGGAGTTCGAAAACCCGAAGACATTGTTCCTCGGCAGCACCTGCGAAGGCTTGACGCTGGGATCAAGATTGAACTTCGAGCCAAGCGACGCTCCGCCTTCGTCGACTATCTCAAGAGCACACGCCGCAAGATCACTATTCCGAAGCGACTGACGCGCGGCAGCAACTCGGGTTGGGTGCAGTACGTCATCGCTATCAACCAGCACGACGTCGAAATCCGCGCCGGTCATTTGCCTCAGCGCATGGTCACGAATCAGTGCAGGGCTTGATGCCGTGACCGCTTCGATCCAGTGCGCGTTGATTCGGGTTCCGAGCCGAGCTTCAATATCACTCTGCTTCAGTGCATCCAGGCCGATCCACAGTTCGAAGTCTGTGTCGGTCTGTGCCTGCACAGACTCGTGCCATTCCGGAAGGAACTTCAGCACCGCCGGATAGACGGTCGTGTAAACCCCGAGTTTGTTGCCGCGTGCGTGCATGTATCTGGATGCTTTTTCCGGCTAGTTCTGATTGCGAGTCAGGCCGAGAAGGGCCTCTGCGAACGCCATATCTTCAGGAGTATCGATATCCACTCCGTGCTGCCACTTGATCTCCCATCCCGTACGGTCAGGAATGTGAAAGGTCCTCTGCTCCCGAATGACCTTAGCCTTGCCCCACCAGATTGCGCCAGTGGGACAGAAGAGCTCCGGCAGGTCCTGACTGCGTGCGCTCATCTCGTGCGGGAAGAGGGGATCCAGTGCAAAGCTATCGGCATCGCGCCTCATCGCCCACCATGGGTTTTGCCATCCATAACGAACAACCGATATTTGCGAATCTGCTCCCGTCTGAGAAAACTGCGCAAAGCTTGAAACAAGGTCTTGCGCAGTCCTGAGTGGACAATTTGCCATCAGTTGGGCAACCGACTGGTATCGCGTTCCGTCCGGATCCAGCTTTTCAAGCGCATCCGCAGTTGCAGCGGAAATTGGCGTTACATCATCCGAGATTTCTGACGACCGCAGAAACGGAACATCTGCCCCACTTGCGCGCGCAACGCATGCGATCTCCTCAGAATCCGTACTGACCACCACGCGGTCAAAGAGCGCGCTTTGCATTGCCGCCTCGATGGAATGCGCAATCAGCGGCTTACCGGCAAACGAACGAATGTTCTTCCCAGGAACTCGCTTCGAGCCCCCTCGTGCCGGAATTATAGCGATTGTCTGATTTCGCATCTGCAAGTTCCCGCAGCCTCACCTTATCTGAATCGACGACATCACTGGGGCGATGGCGTCTCGACGCGATTCAGAGCTACCGGAATGATGCGCCCATCCGGCAGCGACCATTCGTAAGGAACCATCACCGGAGTGGAACGAGAGGCGTATTGCAGATAGTCTCCCGTGAAACCGTACTCCGCAAGATCCCCCACTACCGTGAATGAGCCCACTTCTTCATAGGGAACAATCAGGTCTGTCACCGTCGAGGCCCTAATGACGAGCTTTACGGTATAGTTCTGCGGCAAAAGCGGAATCGATTTGAACGTGCACGAAATTTTGCCCACTCCTTCGATATACCCGGGACTATTCCCATCTAGGAGCATATTCGAAGTGAAGCAGGATCCGCTCACTCCCAGCACGCCGATCGCTAGGATTGGTTTCTCAATCCGCTGCTTCGCCTCGTAGAAGACGTCCACGACGAGATCTTCCCCAGGATAGAAGCGGCTCGTATCTTCTCCGTCACTGTTTCTAAGAATGACCTTGGGAATGGACAGCCCGTAGTCAGCGTTTTCCCATGAAAACGATGTCCCTCGAGCAACACTATCGAGATAGCCATCCAGTACCTCTTCGGTTGACCCATCTTTCTGCACATGTCCATCTTTGAGCCAGATCGATCTCGGGCAGAGGCTTCGAACCGTCTCAGGATTATGGCTCACGAAGAGTACAGTTTTTCCGCTTTCCGCGAAACCCTTGATCTTTGCAAGGCACTTCTTCTGGAAAGCCGCATCTCCAACGGCGAGCACCTCATCGCAGATCAAGATGTCGGGGTCAAGATGCGCCGCAACGGCAAAAGCAAGCCGCACATACATGCCTGAGGAGTAGTGCTTCACCGGCGTATCCAGAAACTGCCCGATCTCCGAGAACTCCACGATCTCGTCGAACTTGCGCAGTATTTCAGCCCGCGGCATCCCGAGAATCGCGCCATTGAGAAAGACATTCTCCCTGCCGGTCAACTCCGGATGGAATCCCGTGCCCACCTCAAGCAGGCTGGCGATTCGCCCATCGATACTCACCTTTCCCTCAGTTGGAAGCGTAATCCTGCTCAGGATCTTCAGCAGCGTGCTCTTCCCAGCCCCGTTTCGGCCGATGATGCCAACGACTTCACCCTTCTTGATCTCTATTGAAACTCCTTTTAACGCCCAGAACTCCACATCTTCCGCAGGCTTTTCCTTCCACTTGGACTGGAGCCACGCAAATGGCGAACGCAGCGCCTTCTCAACTACGTGACGCAGCCCGTCGCCCTTTGCCCGATTCTGGCCAATAAAGTACAACTTGCTGAGTTTCTCTATCGAGATCGCAGATTCTGATCCCTCGACCTTGGATATCTGAGAAGCTCTGGATGTATGTAGTCTTTTCATTCCTAGATCACGTCCGCAAAGATCCGCTCGGTTCTTCTGAAGTACCAGATACCCGATGCCACAAAAACCACCACCTCCACCAGCGAAATGGCAACTCCCGGCAAGTAGACTCTGCTCTCCGATCCAAGAATGCACCAACGGAACCCGTCAATGATTCCAACCATCGGGTTTAGCGAGTACAGGAGGCGATATCGCATAGGAATCACGCCGGTCTGAAAGCCAACAGGCGAAATGTAAAGTCCAAACTGAACCACAAACGGAACAATGAAGCGGAAGTCACGATACTGCACCATGAGCGCTGCGATCCACAGCCCTACCCCAAAGGACGCGGCGATCATCAGGGTGATGTAGAACGGAAGCGCCAGCATTGTGACGTGCGCCGGATAACGGAAGTAAATCATCAGCGCAGCCAGGAAGATGGCCGAGATGGAAAAATCCACCAGAGTGGTCATCACGCTGCTCACCGTAATCACCAGGCGCGGAAAGTAGACCTTCGAGATCATGTTCGAATTCATGACCAGACTGTTGCCGCACTCCGAGATCGCAGCTGCAAAAAACTGCCACGGCAACATGCCGCAGAACACAAGCAGCGGGTACGGCACCTTGCCTGCCGGCATCTTTCCGAGCTTCCCGAACACAATCGTCAGCACCACCATTGTCAGGAGAGGGCGAATGAGCGACCAGCTCACTCCAACAACGGTCTGCTTATAGCGCACCAGCAAGTCGCGCCATGTAAAAAAGAAAAATAGTTCCCGGTAGCGCCATAGATCGCGCCAGTATTGACGCTCAATTCGCCCGGATTCGATAACGAGATCAGACATTCGGTTCTAATTCCGTCTCTATTTCTGAAATTTGAGATACTTCTTCGCCGTCAGATAAGGCAGCATGACAAGTTCCGCCACAGACGGAAGAGGATCCGCTGCATTGAACACGGACTCCACTCTAGTAGCCTTCAATGATCTCAGGTACGTGGCAACACTCAGGCTTCCGTGGAAGAAATCCGATATCGCTGTGGGAATATCGCTGACCATGCGAAGCCATCCCACTCCGGCTTTGGCGCGCGCAGGCTCTATCGGAAGACCCATCTGGTCCGCATAGATCATGTATGGAAAATCCACTCCTGCTGCTGAACCAATCGCATGAAAGCCCCACGGCCGTGCATTCACGTCAAGCAGTTTGTACTCACCGGTCCTGGGATCGCGCTTGTACTCAATTTCCACCACACCGTGATACTTGATCGCCTTCAGAAAGCGCTCTGAGAGAGTCTCGATCTCAGGCGCGTCGATGGTCTCCACATACGTGGCAGCTCGTCCAAATTCACGCGGATGCTGACGGGCTCGACGTGCTGTCAGCACCGATACAGGGGCGCCGTTCTGCACGAAAGCACAATACGAGTACTGTGTAGTACCGTCGCCCGGCACGATCTCTTGAATCAGGATCTCCTCCGGCTTGATCTGCGCGATCGCTTTCTCATAGAGCGCCACCAGTTCCTCAGGCGTGTCCGCGCGCCAAGCCTTCGCACCCGTCGCGTAGAAAAAGTTCTCCTTCACCGCCGGCTTAATCGCCAGAGGAAGCCGAGAAAATAGAGCCGGAACCTCATCGATCGATTTCGGATTGAATGTCTTTGGACACGGAATGTCCAGCTTCTCCGCCAGTTCGTAGGTCTTCTTCTTATCCCATGCCCACTCGACGCTCTTCCAGTCTCCCGTAGTCACTCGAAAGAAAGGTGTCAACTGGTCGCGGTATCGCGAAAATGCCGCTACGTTCTCGTCTCGGGTAGGAAACAAGACCCAATCCTGCAGATTGTAGCGGCGTCCTGCCTCCAGAACTGCATCCACAGTCTTGCGCTCATCCAGGATGCTCTCCACTCGAACAACCTTCACCGAATACCTTGAAAAGGAAGATATGCAGTACTGGTCATCGATGATGTACACAGGTATCCCGCGTCGCCCCAGGCTCCTGGCGATCGCTAGACCGGGATGATCGCCGCCGACAACAAGCGCGCCAACCTTCGCGCCTTTCGCTGGCGCTTTGAACTCGACCGGCCGTGGCTCCTGGGGAATGGTTGCCATTTCTCTTCTCGGTTGCTGGTCGCCGAAGCGACAGAATTAGATTCTTCCAGTCTTCGTTTGCAGCACGTGCTCCACAACTTCGGACCGCGGCGGAGATTTGCGCTGCTCGATCTCATATACAACCCGGTCACCATCTAGCTGCGCGTATGCTATGCGTGCGCGCTCATCTCCATTCTCGATGACCCAGCCATTTGTTTCCTGGACCAGCCTCATCTGAGCTCTCTTCCGCCACCATTCGTTCACCTTGCTTGGTGTCGAAATCCAGACGTCCTTCTGCTCGGCCAGATCGACGATGTGATGCAGCAATTCCTCATATACGAGGCGTTCGTGATCCTTGATCACGTAGTCGGGGTGGATGATGAAGCTCATCAGCCCAGACCTCTCGCCGATCATGCGAGTCTGCTCTCTCCAGATCGTCGTCGAGTAATCGCCGAGGATATTGAAGAGTGTGTAGTCCTGAATGGTCGTGACCGGGATCTCCAGGATGTCCCCGATGAAATACGGCATCACCGTGCAGCAGCCACCCCGCTGCGGATCCAGATGTGCCACATTCGGCACCGACATGTCGTAAGCGAAATCGAGTTGGTCGTACCATACCTGTTTCCGGTACAAAACACCTGCCCGAAATCCTTGCGTCTTGTACTTTTTGCCGTACTCGTTGATCTTGGCTGCACGCTCGACGAATTGCTCTTTGCTTTTGTATAGATGGCCGTCGTGGTTGAGATCGTGAACCGCCACCTCATGCCCGCGCTGCCGAATCTCTTCCAAAAAATCAGGGCTGACAACGTATCGCTCCTCTGGAATCACCTGAAATGACGCCTTCACTCCGAAGGAGTCATCGATGTCCATGAGCGTCTTGCAGAAAGCTCGCCCCGTCTCCGTCTCCACGTCGTGCGTCATCAGCGAGCAGCCTTTGTGTCCGTCAGGCCAGAACCATATGAAAGGTATCTTCTTAGCACCTGCAGAACTGAGCGCCAGCATCATGATTTGCTCAAGGAGGTGATCAACCGAACAATCAACCGGCCACCGCGGAAATGCCAGTTTGTCCCATCCTCGCAAGTAGATCTTCTGCAAATGTCTCCGGGCCGCTACCGGAAGCAGCGGCCGAACGAAATAGTATGGGATGGACAAGACCGACATTGCGCCATTGCGCCATTGTTCCGTATAGGACTCACGATAGGAGTTATCAACAACTTCAGTCAGATCGAACGGCAGGCGGATCTTCCCCCCATCCGCAACCGCGTCGTTAGCAGCGTCGTACATAGCCGACATCGGGCTTGCTGCAAGCGGCTTCCCAGATGTGCGCCCATACAGCGTCGCATTCGAGCCGAAAGTGAAGTACCCGCTCCCCGAAGCAAGGTGCTCCTCCTGCACGACCTGTACAGCTTCTTCAGGGCATCTGAAGTAAGTTGAGAGATAACTTTCCATACGTCGTTCGCTCACTGATATCGGACAAGGCTAAAGGGCATCCGATCGGGTTGACTCGCCTTTGTTCCTACGCACTCTTTGATTTCAATTCTTCAGCGCTTCGCTTTCCAACGGCATTCACCACCGCTGTATCCGGAGCATCGGCTGAAGGATCCTGCTTCCCACCGGCTCTCTTCTCAAACGCCCGGGAGTATGCCGCCAGCAAGCCCGCTTCGGAATACTTCCACGCCAACTTCTCCCTTACGCGGACCATCCCGAAAGCGCCCATCCGCGCCCGCTCCTCTGGATGATCCAATAGCCAGAGAATCTTGGCTGCAAAGTCCGGTACCTGATTTTGACTATTGGCGTATAACGATGCGTTCTCCGCGGTAAATCGGCCCTCCTTCAGATCGAACTGCACAATCGGTTTGCCGAGTGCCATATACTCCGCAATCTTGATCATCGTAGAAATATCGTTCATCTCGCACGGTTTGTCTGGGTTCACGCATACATCCGCCGACGAAAGAATTTCCAGCAGTTCCTCGTCTGAGACCCTTCCCGTGAACGTGAAGTAATCACCCATATCCTTTGCAGCGATTAATTCCCGCAGCGACTGCAGCCCCGGTCCGCCGCCTACGCATGTGAACTGAATATCGGTCCGTCCCCCCTTGTGGATGTACTCTGCTACGTCCACAAGGATCTCTAGTCCCTCTTGAGCGCTGATGGTCCCCACATATCCAACCAGCCATTTCTTGCCTTGCTTTCTCTCCTCGCGTGCCGGAACAGGTACGAATTTCTCCAGATCCGGGCCATTGCGAACGACGAAAACGTCCTCTCGATGGCGTTCGCCCCTGCTGACCGCGAGTGCCCTGTAACTCTCGTTCGTCGACATAACCACGTCGCTGGTAAGGAACGTCATCTTCTCCAGCCAGACCTGAATCCTATAAAGTACGTCCTCCCTCTCGTATTTGGACATGTACAGCTCTGGGCTCGCATCATGATGATCGAAAATGTACCGGACTCCAAACAGCTTGAAGGGAAGCGCAACCAGGAAAATGTTGTCTGGTGGATTGCAACCTTGAATAACTTGGAACCCGCGGGTCACGAACACCCAGACGGCAAACACGAACTCCCAAAACAGCGCCCAGCTATATTCCCAGATGTATCCAAACGCCGAGTTCCCTTCCTCTGGAACTGGATGGCGGTAAATGTGCACTCCGTCGAGCACCTCGTGAGTCCGAGAGTACTTCTTGCTGCGGGGGCAAATCACCGAAACCTGGTAACCCGCCTGCTGCAGGGTGCACGCCTCCTTCCACACCCGGGTGTCAAAAGGCACTGGCAGATTTTCAACGATGATGAGTATTTTCCTGTTCACGGAACCTTCTCTACAGAGCCTGCTGAAGAGCAGCAAGCGCGCTGAGCATAGTGGCTTGCCCCCAATGCAACGTTGGGGTCTTGTTCACAACCCACGGCGAGTAACGGCGATAGTAGAAATAGCCTGTCTTATCCTGCATGTTCGCGATAGTCCACCTGGCGACCTTCAGTGCTTGCGCTGGTGCATCCGCATCCAAGTCCCGGAAGAACGTGAAACTGTCGATCGCTTGAGAACAGCACTGAATATCGATCGGCAGCACCTTGTGATCGTAGTACTTCGGAGTGCCATCGGGCAGGAAGAACGTCTCCTTCCAATACCTATAACCGTGCATCATCGTCTCGCGAAATCGCAGATCACCCGTGCTTTGCTCGTAATGCAGGAAACAGTCAAGAACGTAGCCAGTATGAAAATTATCGACCCAGTGCAGATTTTCCTTCTCCCCGTAGTACCACGACCCGTCCGCTCGCTGATGAGTTGCCGTATACCGCAGCGCCTGCTCGGCTAGTTCTCGGTACTCCTGCTTTTTCGTGTGCGCATAAGTTCTGATCAGCAGGCTCGCGCCAAGTGTATTCGCATTGTGCACCCGGCTGTCCTTGCCGGGCACGTACGCAATGCACACTCCCTCACCGTCCGGGAATGCAGTGAGGCCATGGAGAATGTGCTCGCACGCGCTGACCGCAATCTTCAAGTACGACTCATCCTTGAAGTGCTCATAGCCATCCACGAAAGAATGGCCAATCAGCGAAGTCCACACCACCGTCGGCACTCCTTTCGGTAGGAAAAATGCCCTGGATTGGTAGTCAAAATGATTGCCCCAGCTCGCGCCCGGATACCCTGTCGACTGATGCTCCACAAGCCACTGCAGCGCCGCCTTCGCCTTTTCTGCCCACACAGAATCGCCCGACTCTGCATGGAGACGCATGTACCCACGCGCCAGGAAGCCCATGCCTTTCGTGGATCGCTCCTTCCGAATTCCCAATAGCGGTCGAAGATTCAAAGGGAATCGGCGCACTCCCTGCTGCAGCACCGTCCGCAGTAGCGGACTATTGAATGTTAGAGGGCGCAGGTATACCGCGCTCAATCCATCAAAAGTGTCATAGCCACGGTAGTCGTTCTTGTCGAGCCATTGCGAGAGCAGGCAAATCGATCTCTCGATCTCAGTCTTGGCGCTGGTGTCGCCAGCCGCCCTCGTCGTTGACTCACCAGCAAATGCCGTCGTACTTCCCACGCTCGCTCCTCCCGTCCATGACTCGAACAAAGTCCACAATCTGCTGATCGTCCCGCACCTGCTTCGCGATTTCGCGGAACTCCGGATCATTGTTGCCGATCACAACTGTTTCCGCGTGCTCAAGCACCGCATTTGGGCTGTTGACCATCAGTTTCGAAATATGCGGAATCCGATTCAGAATGAAATCTCGATTCGCCCCGACCAGTCGTGCAATGTTCACGTTCTTGTCGTAGAGGCGCAGATCGTAGCCCTTTCCGATGAGCCGCTCAATCACCTCGATCATCGGGCTCTCGCGAAGATCGTCTGTTCCCGCCTTGAAGCTAAATCCAAGAATCCCGACTTGGGACTTCTCCTTCTCCATGATCATCTGCAAGCCCCGCGCAATCTGAAGCTCGTTGCTCGGAAGAATCGACGTCAGAATGGGGAGTTGAAGATCGTGAATCTTCGCCTGATACGACAACGCCCTGAGATCCTTAGGCAGGCAGGAGCCTCCAAACGCGAATCCCGGTTTCAGGTACGTAGTCGAAATGTTCAACTTGCGATCCTCGCAGAAAATCCGCATCACCTCATGCGCGTCGATATCGAATGCCTTGCATACGTTTCCTATCTCATTCGCAAAACCGATCTTGAGCGCATGCCAGCAGTTGTCAACATACTTGATCATCTCCGCCGTCTGGAGATCAGTGCGAATGAGCGGTGCGTTGATGCTCGCATACAACTCAGTCAGCAAATTGCCGCTTGCCTTATCAAGTTCACCGATCACCGTCTTCGGCGGACACCGAAAATCCTTCACGGCCGAGCCTTCCCGCAGAAACTCGGGATTGCTGCTTACTCCAAATCCTTTGCCCGCCGTCTTCCCTGAAAATTCCTCCAGCGTCGGGATCACGATATTTCGCATTGTGCCCGGAACAATCGTGCTCCGAATAACGACGGTATGAAAATCAGGCTTGGCCTTCAGCGCCTCGCCAATCTGCTCACAGATCCTGCGGATGTAGCGAAGATCCAGATTCCCATTTGGCTGGCTCGGCGTGCCCACACAGACAAAAGAAACCTCCGTATCATTCACCGCAGCGGTGGCGTCATGTGTCGCTCTCAGCCGGCCGCTCTTCACCATCGAGGCGATAATCTCGCCGATCTCTACCTCCACAATCGGAGTCTGGCCCCTGTTGATAAGCTCAACCTTCGCGGGAACCGGATCAACTCCAATCACGGAATTGCCCTGCATCGCAAGGCAGCCCGCGGAGACCGTTCCCACATACCCCAAACCAAAAACACTGATTCTCACTCAGCTTTTCTCCTGATCTGCAGCTTCCCTCGCACTCGAGGAACCTCCAGAGGTTCTGCATGCTTCACTGATGCCCATCAACTTAAAACTAGCTAATCGCCGTATGGTTCTGCACTCGGCCTAACCGAGCGCGCACCAATGACAGCAAGTGCCCGTGGGTCATTCTTCCTTTTAGAAGAGGTCCACTCTTCTGCTCGGTACAGCAGATAATCCAAATGTTTTGTGGTCCGCCACCGGATCCTTCTCAGTACACGCTGCGCTGGTTTGACCATCGACCATCCCGCTAGCTTTTCCAGCACGACATACTTCCACGCCAGCGGCGGTGGTCCGAGAGTTCCGCCCAACTCCTCAGCGATTCGCTTGGCCTCCTCAACGATGTGCGTTCTTTCCGGATAGAAATAGATCAGAGAATCTGACAGAAATCGGAGGCAGCTCGATCGGATCTCCGGTGTATCTCCAAAGGACCGAAGGTATTGGATGTGCAGTTTCATCGAAATCCAGTGAGCCTCAATCTTCTCCGGAAACCTGCCAACGTAGCTGAGCCCGTCGAATCGGAACGCGCGATAGTAAACGCGGGCATCCGACACAAATCGGACTCCATCGCTTGCCATCAATACCCTGCAAAAATATTCCCCATCATCATCACCGAGCAACCGGATATCCCACGGTCCTGCGGCCTCGGTGATCTCCCTGCTCACAAGCCAGGTTGACGTCTGCATGAATACATTGCACTGCATTTTCCGCAGCAGCCATTCTTTCGGTTGCAAATCGCACCACAATGGAGAAGGCTTGAATCGCGCCGATTGAGGCCGGTACATGAAATGAGCCCATGGTGATGACAGAAGTATTCGCTTGCTCAACCCATCCTTTACCAACCGCATCTGCTTCTCAATCTTGTCGGGAGCAAGCAGGTCATCCGCATCGAGCCATTGAATGTAAGCTCCCTTGCTGAGGGAAAACGCATGGTTTCGCGCTGCCGAAGCGCCCTGATTCCGTTGCACGAAGACCTGTACGCCGTGGGCTTCGAAAGTGTGCGCAATATCTGCCGTGCGATCCTTCGAGCCGTCATCTACAACGATGACTTCCTTGTTCGGCCAGGTTTGCGCCAGCGCTGAACGAATCGTGGACGCTATCCATTGTTCAGCGTTGTATGCAGGAATTAGGATTGAGACCAGGGGTAGGTCGTCTTGAGCGTTGGACAATGCGTACTGCTCTTGTTCAGCCAATTCCGCCAGAGCAACTGTCCGCTCTTGATCATTTTCCCGGCTCGACGGAAGCATGTCGCGCAATACGGCGATGAACCTGTGCAGCGGGTCGAAACTTCCATGAAAAATAACTACAGACAGCAGATACATTGGCACGAGCAGAAGCAAATCCACTGCTATACGACAAAGAGCTCCCGAAGTGCCTGGCATCCGGAGCAACGAAGCTAGCAGCCCCTTCTCGATGAAGGATGTTCCGACCATCGCAACAATCGAACTGCACACAAACCGCCACGTCTCCGAGATCACTGAGGAAACTTTTAGATCGATGGGAGCGCCCGCATACCAAATAGCAGGAATGCACAGAATCCAAAATGAAGCGCTCCACGCCATCGCGATGCCCTCTGGGCCACGCGACAACCCAATCAGAAATAGGGAGAACGTTGCTCCAAACTCTACGATCGCCCAGCGGAACCAGCGGTCCGGCCTGCCGATCGACAGATGAATCCACGAATGAGTGTTGTACAGAACCATCAGCCCGATGCCGGGACCGAAATACTGAAATATCCGGCCCGCCTCATCCCACTTCGGCCCGAGCAGCACGAAGATCAGGTCGCGCCCCATCACGGTGAGCGCCGCGCCCATTCCCATCCCCACCAGCGCCATTACCGAAATTGCATCAAGCAGGTTCCGTCGGTACAAACTCGGATTCTTTGCAACACGGCTTAAACCCGCAACCACCACGATTGCAAGCGAAGCGACGAATTGATTCGCCGTAAGAGCAAATAAATCGTATGCTTTCTTATAAAAACCAAGTGATTGCGCATTGAAGCGCCAGCCCACCAGCAGGTTATCGGTGTTGCGGGATAGATAGTTGACACCAAAATTTCCATAGGTGTGCAGCGCGAATCCAAGCGACTCCTTGGTCCCCGAAACTCGCCGCGGCCGTCCTGGCATCCAGCGGCAAAGAATGAAGGCTCCGATCGCCGTGCTGATGGGTTGTGCAATCGCTCCTGCAACCAGCGCCCAATATCCCCAGCCTTTCAGTCCAAGCCCGACCGAGATGATCACCGAGGCCAGTCGTGCAACGATATCGTTCGCCGACACCGCCGTGAAATGCATTGAGCGCTTCAGCAGCGCAAGGTGAACCGTCGACACGCTAGTAGAGACAATCGTGAGCGATACAAGCTGAGCGACTTTTGTAACTAGCGCATCGTGAAAGAATCGCGCCAGCAACGATCCTGAAGCAGCAAAGAGAATTGTGAGCAGTATTCCGAATCCCAGATTCATCCAGAAGATTGTGCTAGCGAGATCCTTGGTCATCTCTTCCCGCTGCACGATTGCTTCAGTGAATCCGTTAAATCCGAAGTTCACAAGCAGAAGGCTGAAAGTAGTCACCATTGCGATCAGGCCGAAATCACTGGGACTGAGAATACGAGCGAGCGTGATGGTAGCCGTCACCTGAATCGCGAGAGAACTAGCTCCCGCGAACAAGGTGGCTCCGGCCCCACGCACAGTTCGTCTGCGTAGTTCCCCGCCCTCAGCTTCGAACGACATTATGAAAATGCCGTCCCGATTAAACGGTCTCATTAACCACATCCTTGTCCTGCTAATTCACCTCGACTGTCATTACCTGACTATCGATGTGAAATCTCCGAGCCAGCAGCAGCGCTGCCGCCGACGCACTGCAGTTCTCCAAGACCGAAAAGTCGAGAAGCCAGCAGTTTTGAGCCGCTTTCGCTCAGATGTACTTCATCACTAAGAAACGGAACACCATTCTTCTCGTCCGCATACTCCAGGCAATGCCCATCATGGCAGGTCGCGTCATAGATCGAGACGTAGCAGACGTGCCAGTCGTTCTTGGCCATATCGCGCATCTCGTCGTCCAGTGCCGCTGAATAAGCAGAGCGGTGTTGCTGTGCGAGGTTCGGCTTGTTCCACGCTATGGAGTATGCCAGCAGTCTCGGCAACGGTGCGTCATACTCCGCTACCGGGCCGAACACGGACACTTTCACGCCATGTTCCTTCGACCACGCAATAATTTCTCCGAGAGCGGCCAGGTTCTGCCGATACCATCGCGCCTCCACCAGCAATCCTTCCACCGGATGCGTCGGCAGGTACTTCTCGAAGATGTAGTTCAGCATCTCCTTGCAGAGAGCAGTCCCATCCGGATGCAGCGACGGCTTGCATCCCCAAACCGCTGCGAGCGAAACCTGCGCCCCTGGAAGCTGATGGAGGCCACGGTAAAGCGCGCCTGCAGTGCTGTCCCCGAGCAACAGGTAACTCTTCGTCCCTGGGTCCGAGTCCAGGCACTTCGTATCTTCGAAAATTGCCGATCGGTTTTCTTCAGTGATCGGGCATTCACCGAGTTGGCCCAGGCTCGGTCCCGAAGATTTAGGCGCCGGAGCCGACATCGTATTCTTCGCGGACGAAGCGGCTGTCACGACATTTGGGGAAGTCACATTCGTCGGAATGTCGGAAGAAGAGAGGAACGATGCTACCTGAACTGCCCTGCCTGGGAACCGTCCCTGGAAGCCCCGTGCGTAGATGACCGCTCCCGAGCAGAGGAGCAGCATCGCCATCACTGCCGCAGACAACGCAAACAGCGGCTTCCGCTCAATCCGGCGCGGATAGCTTCGGAACGGCCGTTCAACGAACCTCCACGACAGTGTTGCCAGCACGAAGGAAAGTACAATCTCTATTCCCTTCTTTGCTGCCTGCGAGAGAAGGAACACCGCTAGTCTGTGCGGAACGAACGCGCTGAAGTCCACCGACAATCCAAGGCTGTTCAAAATAATGATCGGCCAATGCCACAGGTACAGGGAATACGAAATCAGCCCGACAAAGACCACCGGTCGCCATGAAAGCACTTTCGCCACTACAGACGATCCCGATTCTCCGGCCCCAATGATCAATGCCGATCCGAGACACGGAATCACCGCATGTAATCCCGGAAAAGGCGTCTGAGGAGTAAACCGGAGCACCGAGTATCCGATCATCAGGATGCCGGCGGCTGTGACTACATTTCTGACAAGCGCGGACTGGATCTTTGGAAAGAAGCCAAGCGAAATAATTGTTCCCATCAGCAGTTCCCATGCTCGCGTGTGCGGCATGTAGAACGCTGTAGTCGCGTTGCTGTGCACCGTCCATTCGCTCGCGCCCAACGAAATGAAAAACAGCACCACAACCGCGGGCTTCAGCCTCGTCGGGAAAAACTGCCGTATCGCTACCAGGAAGATCGGGAACAGGATGTAGAACTGCTCTTCAACCGCCAGCGACCACGTGTGCAGCAGCGGATTAGAGGTCGGCGAATCAAAATATCCCGAATGCAACCAGAAGTAGAAGTTAGATGATGACAGTGTCGCTGCAATGACAGACTTTGCATAGGTCGTGAATTCGCCAGGAAGAAGCAGGAAGCTCAATACTGCGCTTACCGCGATCAGCATCCCAAAAAGCGCTGGGAAAATCCGTCGAACTCGACGCTCGTAGAAGCCGAGTACTGAGAACCGCGAAGCATTGATCTCCGAGAATACGATCGCGCTGATCAGGTATCCGGAAATCACGAAAAAGACATCGACCCCTACAAATCCACCCGGCATTTTGTTCGGGGAAAGATGGAATATCAGCACGCTCAGGACCGCCACGCACCGCATTCCGTCGATGTCCGGGCGATACTTCAGAACCGTATTCCTGGCCGGTACTTCTTTCATCAGACAAACCTCCAACTCCACACTGCTTCCAACCATCTCAACAACGGGCCCAACCGCGAGTGGAAAAGACCGCCGCCTTCTGTACACAGCAAACCTGGGCAAACCGCTAACCCGCTTGGAATCAGCGTACCCCGCGGCGTCTCACATTGAGATCAGCTTGTGTTCGACTTCTTGCTCTTTAGTTTGCAGCATTATGCCTTCAGCGGTAGACTGGCGACACTGATTCACTCCCGCCTTGGGTTACCAAAATGACCCGGAAGTAATCTGACCTTAGTGACCCATGTCACAGTCAGTACTCAGAAACTAATACAACCTGTGATACAACCTTTGTGTGATGACCGCCCGGTACGCGGTTAGGGAGCGCTTGAGCATCCCTGATCGGCACCCGTCTACCTTCGGTTGTTCCTTAAAGAAGGAGAAACGCTTTGCAGCGAGTACGTTTATTTCCGCTTTCTATAGCTCTTTTGATCTGTTTATCCAGCGCCGCGACCGCCCAGCAGTGGTCCGGGCTACTTTCATCAAAACGTGCAGTCGACTGGTCTAACGCTGGCGCCAGCACCATCCCTGCTCGTTCGAACATTTGCCAGACCCTCGGCGTTGCCGGTCAATCCGCAAGCTATTCCCAAAGTGTCTCGGCTGCCCAGATCGTTAGCGCGCTGAAATCCTGCGCAGGATCAAACGGCGTCGTTTACCTCAACGCCGGCACATACACAATGACCTCTACTCTATTCGGCGCCGGCGTTGCCACACCCAGCAACGTATCTTTGCGCGGCGCGGGGGCGAATCAGACCATCCTTCGATGGACGGCAACCAGCAACAACTGCACGGGACTTGGACCAACCGCTTTTTGCCTTACCAATGGCGACGCGGGAACCATTCAGTACTCCTCAAACGCAGTCAACTGGACCGGCGGCTACTCGCAGGGTTCCACCTCTTTGACTGTCGGCGGCGCCGTTACCGGCTCACTGTCGAATTTGAAGGTCGGCTCTCTGGTTCAACTCAATCAGTTGGACCAGTCGAGCGATAACGGCAACTGGTGGAATTGCGGTGCCAAGCCTGTATCGAGCAATCCTGGAACAGGTTGCACATGGGGCGGAAACTCAAATATGTGGCCCGGAAGAGCGCAAACTCAAATGGCCACAGTAACCGGCATCTCTGGCTCTACGGTGACAATCTCTCCTGGACTGTACGCTCCCAATTGGAGTGGCGGCCAAAGCCCGTACATGGCTTTCTCCAGCGTCCTGCCTGTCACCGGCTTCGGTCTGGAATCCCTTCAGCTGAACACTCAGTCCCTGGGCGACATTCAGGCAATGCTCGCATCCGTCTGGGTCACAGAATCCTGGATCAAGAACGTTGCCTTCGTAAACAACGACGCAACAGGCTCTGCCGCCCGTAAACATGCAGAGATCATGTCCTCAACCCACATGACAATCCGCGACTCGTACTTCTACGGCGCTTCGCCCACCAGCGACGGTTATGGCGTCGACTTGATGGACGGCACCTCGGACACTCTTGTTGAAAACAACATCTTCCAGCACATTGCAACAGGAACCATTCTCGAAGGTGGCATCGGAAACGTCTTCGGCTACAACTATGCCGTCGATAATTTCTATGTCAACGGCGATCCCAACTGGCAGCAGTGCGACGCTTTCCACCACAACGAAGGAGACGTCTACGATCTTTGGGAAGGTCACGAGGGCATCTGTCTCGGCAACGACGACTTCCACGGAACTTCGTTCGGTATCACCTCATTCCGCAGCTACTTCAGCGGCCACGATCCTGCGATAACCTGCCCCCTTGGAGAATCTAGCTGCGGTACCGGCAAAAAGCTCCAGTTCACCGCTGCCATCATGGACATGTTTGGCGCACGATACATGAATCTGGTCGGAAATGTATTCGGCACCCCCGGCTATCACAATACCTACGAAAACGTCGGGCCAGCGGGACAATCGAGTTGTACAGCCTACCCTTGGACTGTCATCTATTCGTTCAACTTCTCTAATCAAAATCAGTTGGCCTGGCTTCCGAGTTCCTCCTGCATGTGGGACACCTCGGTTCTGACCGTGCCTCTCGATAACGACCCTCTCGTTTACCAGACCGCCTTCCGTTGGGGTAACTACGATACGGTGAGCGGAACGGTGAAGACTGTTAGCAGCGAAACCAACTCGAACGCGCCGGCATATCCGGGTCTCAGCAGTCCCAGCACCAACTGGTCCTCTTACCCCTCGTTCTATCTGAGTTCAAAACCGTCCTGGTGGGGTTCGATGCCTTGGCCGGCTGTGGGTCCTGACGTTACCGGAGGCAACATCTCCGGCCTTTCCGGTCACGCCTACCACAATCCCGCTGCAAATTGCTACTTGAACATCATGGGGGGCAAGACTGACGGCTCCAGTGGCGCACTGAGTTTCGATGCAAACTCTTGTTACCCTATCGGGGCCTCCTCATCCGGAGGCGCTCCACCGCCGCCCACAAACCTGTCCGGCACGGTGCAGTAAAAAGAACGCCTAAACAGGCAGCACTCGCAAAGCGGCATCCGCCAACTCCTAGCAATGCCGTCAAACCTAAATTAAGCCGTAACCAATAATAGGACGTCTTCTAATGCGATTCTCTTACCCTTCTCTCCTTCTGGTCCTGTGCATCTCGTATGCACAGGGCCAAACTGTCACTGTCGGGTCAACCATACAACAGCTGAATCCTAGCCAGAGAGGATCAGTTGCCGCTTACTGGCCCGACGGCAACATGGGTGCCGTCAATGTGAACGGCACGAACTACATCTTTGCACCCCAGGCAAACCCCGGAACGGTCGGCATCACTCTTTCTGATCTTAATAATTGGAGCAATCTGACTAAGATCAGCACAACTTCAAATCTGCAGAACGGTGGTTCGAACTCCTTCGACCAGAACTATATTGGTGGCGGGGCAGTCTACTATGACAGCGCTTCGGGCTACCTCATAGGGCTCTACCACGGCGAGCAATGGTTCGGTGGTGGCGGATCACCTTTCTATTCCGGAGAAGGTTTGGCCTACTCAAAAGACTTGGGCGTAACTTGGCACAAATTAGGGGAAGTTCTCAGCCCTCAGTCCACTTGGACAGCCAACGGAACAAACTGCATGGCCGAAATCGGAACCGGTACTCTCTTGGTGGTTGGCTCTTACTTCTACGACTACTTCACTGACAACTCTTCCAGCTGCACTGGATATGAGCATTTGGCCGTTGCCAGAGCGCCCATCTCCGCCGTAATTGCGGCGGCAAAGGCTGGAACTCCCTTTACTTCGGGCCCGGGCACGTTGTTTATGAAGTACACAGGCAACGGAACCTGGAACGGAAATGGCGTTAATGACCTGGCCAATCCACAGAACGGAGGTGGCGCATCTGCCACCATCGCCACGGTGTCCAATGGCGAGATCCTTGAACCAAACGTACGCTACAACAGTTATCTGGGTAAGTATGTTCTGGCTTACTCTAACTTGTTCACCGATATCGAACTGGCCTTTTCGTCCGACGGCTTGTCCTGGGGCGCTCCCACCGTCGTTGTAAGTGGTGGAAGTCAACCCTCTGACGAGATTTACTATCCGAGCTTGCTCAATGCCAACGGAGGCGATCCACAAGTTCTCGGGCAGAACTTCATTGTGGTCTACGATCGGCCACTTTCCTGGTCGTGGTCCAATGCGAGTGTCTATAGCACGGCACTTTCAGTGTCTGGCGGTAACGCTCCTCCTCCGCCAACAGGTCTAACAGGCATTGTGCAGTAGCTTCCAAAGTCACAACTGTTACTAAAAGGCTTGGCCGAGCCCGGCACTTCAAGTGCCGGGCTAATCTCTGTCGCAGGTCGCTTCCGGCATCTGTTAGGACTGAGAGCGAGGTCGCGTGACCAGAAGCCACCAAGGCTCCCGACCGGGATTAGCAATATCGTGCTGCCGCTCCACGGCCCACCCCTCGCTCGCAATGAAGTTACGTACAATCTTTGTACTGCGGGCATTCGTCATGGAGAACCTGATGCGGTCGCGCCATGAAGCGCGCCTCTGATAAATCGAGATGATGATGATTCCGTCCGGCTTGAGGAACTTCGAGAACTTCTCAAGCAGCATTCGTGGCGCCTGTGAGTAATACAGCATCTCGTTAAAGATGATGCAATCCCACTTTTCTCTTTCCGGAGCGAAGTCTTCCGCAGTCGCATGGTGGCAGGTCACTCTCGCGCCTGCCGTACCAGATGCTTTGGCCGAAGGTTCGACGCCCGTGTAACTGACCGACCGCGGAAGATAACTTGCAAGGACCGCTTCGCCGCAGCCGACGTCTAAAACTGATCCGCTTGGGCAGAACTCGCTAACAAGACGCGCGATCTGCTCGTATCGAGGACGCTCGGTCTCGCTTGCCAGCCCCTTCCAATCTCCAGAATCATCATTCCACATCAAATTAATCGTCCACCGATGTACGGCTATTCAGCTTTACCTTGAATCAGATCGACAGCATTTCCAACCGGCAGGATCCGAGCACCCGATTTCACCGCGTATTCAACAACTGCGCTGAAGAAATCCGGTGTGCAACCATACGGGCTCGGCTGCGCAGAGACATCATGTGTCGCAAAGATTAGCCAGCCGTTTGCCCGTTTGTTTCTCTCGATAATCTCTCTAACCGGCGCAATGTCGCCGTTCACCTTCTCGAGAAAAAAGGCCGAAAGTTGGTTGAGATCCGCCACCCCTGAATTAAATGCCTGGCCGCCGCCCCTCGAACTCGCAAAGTGTCTTCCGCAGACCCGTTTCACTGAAGGTCTGGGTAGCGCTATCGGGTATGAAAAGCTGCGAAACCCGGCCCCCGGGATCATCTTCCCAATCGCTTCGCGATTGCGCTCGATCGCGCGCTCGTACGTTTTTGCATCCGTGTCCCACGAGTGGCAGTGCTGGTAGGTGTGACAGCCTACCTCGTGCCCTTCGTCCGCCGTTCTCAATACATCTTCTTCTCTGCACAGTCGCCCCGCAGGAGCGTCTGTGTCCAGCAGTCCCAGCGACACATAGTAAGTGCCGCGCACACCATGATTCTTCAGGATCGTCCCCGCCACCCGTATTGCAGACTGCGGATAGTCGTCGAACGTAAACGAAATCAGGGGCTGTGACAAATGCAGTCCGACTGCACGTCTGTACACCGGCGCTGCTGCGTTCCGCTTGTACCAGCCTAAAACTCTCCAACTGAACGACCGCTTCACTCTTGATCCTGTCTCGATGCTTTCGGCTCGCCTCAACGGGTTGGGACGCATTCGGCATCCTGATGAATGCCCCGCAAATACGTCGGCGATACTTCCTGCCCTACACTCACCGTTCGTGCAAATCTCTTCTTCAAGGGGAATGCAACCATCATCAGCACCGTTCCAAACCAGAGTGGCGAGATGCGGAGGAAATTTGATTCCGACAGGTTGTAGATGATCGATGTGGACAGAACCGCCAATCCGACAACACGATATCTGGCTTGACCGTCTTTAATAAGCTTCCACCCATACGCAACCAGAACAAGCAAGAGAGCAGCCACACCCAGAATTCCGCCATCAAGATAGACGTCCAGATACCCGCAGTGTGCTGTTGGAATAGCCCATTTGATAGCGTCGGAAATAGCCTTTCCTTTCGGGCCCTGCCAGAAGTTCCAGTAGCCGCAGCCAATCCACGGATTCACCGTCTCCCACGTAATCTGATCCCAGATGTTCGTTCTTCCTGTGAAAGTCATATCGCGGCCCAGCGCAGCCACGATCGGCTGAATCACATCGGCGAACTCTCTTGAGAAGAACAATAGGAAAGGAGTTGAGAGCACAGCCCCGTAGGCCACGATGCTCGCCATCCGCTTCGATAAGATGCCTCTTCTGTAAATGAATGCGGCCCCAAGAGAAAGGCAGATGAGCGCCGTCTTGCTCTGTGATTGCACCAGAAGCAAGATCGACATCCCGATCAGTAGCATGTGATCCCACGGCATGCTCTTCAGAAACTTCTTCCGGCTATTCAATTCATAGTTTTCAAGATGATCCCAGAAAATGAAAAGGCAAAGCAGAAACAGGATCTCGCCGAGCGAGTTCTTCTGCCCCGTCACTCCCGAAAGCATCATCCCGCCGTTCGGGTTGTACTCCCGCGAGAAACTCGGGAACCACCGATTGAACGTCACAGACAGGGGATACAGCACGCACGCGCTGCGGATGAACACCGCACGCATCGCCTGGAATGGCTCCTTCTCCGAGTAGATCTGGGCCACCACAAAGATCATCGAAAAATCCTTGAGGATTCTCACCAGTGACCCGAGCGGTTCATCGGACCAGCTCGCGCCGCAGATGAAATAGACATACAGAAGCAGCAGGGGCCAGTTCCCTACCAGCACTTTGCCCCAGTTCATCCCTCGTTTCGACGCAACCACCAGGCCAAATCCATACACCCCCGCATAAAAAAGCTGATCGATCGGATTGTTTGAGCTTCTGGGGCCGTTATAGCCTCCACCGGCCAGCCACATGGGCAGCGGCCGCGAGCCGAGGATAAGGAGGAAAAAAGTAGGAACCCATAGCGCCCGACTAAGTCCCGGCCGTCGGCGCACATCGCGCCGCAACAGCCAGAGGATGAAAAGAATCGTGACGAGTAGTGCCGGATATGCCAATGTCGGGTCCGCCGGTTTTGTTTCTAAAATCTGAGCTGCAGCAGCGCTTGGCTATGCAGCATCGAAAAATAATCTCTGTTGCAACTCGAGAGTCAGCAAACGATGAATCTCAGTGGTGTAGTTCGCGCGACCGCTGAGGTGCTCGTTCACTATCGTCTCAACCTGTTCTCTTCTCAGGTACGGCCTGCTCAGCGTTCTCGAGTCAAGCAGCATCTGTCGTACATACTCCGCCAACTGATCGCGATACCAGATTCGATAATGGCAGAATTTGTGGCGTCCCAGAAAGAGCCGCTCCAGATGAAGGAACGAGAGCCCATGATCCACGCGCGCCAGCCACTGCGGCATGCCGTAGTCATACGCGTACTCTGCCCTGAACGTAAACTCGAGCCAACTGCGGAACAGAGGCTCCAGCGGCCCGCTCCGTCCTCCCAGACCACGATCCGTCCGAATCGTCTTTAACCTCGGATCCCCATCCGCAATCAGCCTGCTGCACTCATCGCTGTCTTCGAAGATATCCGTCTTGACGATCTCCGACTTCGGAGCTCGAAATGCTGTTCGCACCACATCGTTATCCAGAAACGGTGAGCGCACTGCCAGTTGCGTCTGCTCCAGCGACAGCAACCCGTACTGGTACCATGGCGCCTGCCGAAAAGCAATGAATGACAGAGCGTGTCCTGTCAGCAGACCGCTGTAGGTCTGTTTGGCTTGGTCTACACTCGACATGAAGTCGGCATGAAACAAATCAGGCGAGAGATTTGCTGGCTTGAAAGCTCTCAACCTGCGCAGGATTTCGCTGCCATAGTTCCCGGTCATGCGCACTGGCGCAATCTTGGCCGCCAGCTCATTGCCGTAGAGATCCGCAGCCCGGTTCACTCCCGTGCAGCCATCACTTAGGAACACGGTTCGTTCCGCGTAGTGCCCGAAACGCGACAGAAATTCATTCCCAATGCTGATCAGCTCGTAAGGCTGCTGGCAAAGGTTCGCTACCTTACGCGCAATGACAACATCCTGGCACTCGCGAACCGGTCCGACGAACGTGTAAGACGGCAGCGAACCTGCCTTAGCCCTCATCCACGCCATAATCATGCGCGTGTCGAGCCCGCCCGTCAGCGAAATCCCCACTTGTTCCCTGCCCGCAAAGTACCGCGGCAAGTTTTGTGAAAACACTTCCCGCAACTGCTGGTAATAACTCTCAGGATCAAGCGAGCCCTGGTCTTCCCACTCAGCTGGATCGAAGTAAGCGCATTTTCGGGTAAGAGCTCCGTTTCGGAAATCCCATGCTGAGCCGGAAGGCAGCACAAGCACGTCTTTGAATAGCGTGCGATTCTCAAGTACGCAACCGCACGCCACAAACTCACCCAGTGCTTTCGGGTCCATGCTGCGCAACGCAGGCTTCGCCTTCAGAATTGCCTTAGCTTCCGCCGCGAAGTAGAACGAGCCCGCCGATCGGTGATAGTACAACCGGTGCATCCCAAAGCGGTCATTGAACAGCGTGGCCTGTCCCGTTCTCCGATTCACGAGCAGACCATGGAAGCGTCCATTTAGGCCCTTGGGAAAGCTCTGATCCTCCTCTGCCACGTGGACCAAGTAAGATGCGCTTTGTTCAGAAAGCACATGTCCACGATGCTTCAACTTCTCTACGACATTTGGATCCGGATAGTCCTCTCCTGCGAAAAACAAGGTCAGATCGCGCTGCTCGCTCTCGACTGGCATGCCATCGCCGAACGATCCCGACCGAGCTACCCACCCCACGTAAAGCCCAAGCCGCTCATCGCTCCACGTACCGCTCGTGTAGAACGGCTCGTGCATCATCGCGCCTAGCATCTGACGCAATTGGGCCTCAGCGTCGCTCCGAGGCATTCTTGTTATTAATCCGACTAATCCGGGCATCGACTCTTTCGTAGAGGCGCAGACACTTGGTGCCTGCGCAATATTTGCAGCAAATCTGTTCTGTGTGGTGGGTTCCGAGCGGGTGGGTTGGAGCCGGCGGGGGGAATTGAACGCCCCATCTGCCGATTACATTTCGGCTGCTCTATCTTTAAGCTACACCGGCTTTGCTCGTGCGAGAAGAATACCATTTCGTGCGCAGATTCAACGCGCTGGTTACCATTTTCTGCGGCAGAAATTCTCGAATGCCTCGATACAACTTCAGGCGGACACACACTTGTCCCCATGCAGTCAGCGGAACGTAGTAATTCGGAAGCAACATCTCATAAAAGCCGTTCCGCTCCTTGAATTCGCGTAGGGGGCTATGGCCCTTGCTCCCGTAGTTGAATAGGCCATAAGTCATGTGCGTCGCGCCCCGCGCCTCACACAACTCCACAGCTTTTGCCAGCAGTGCGTTCGCAGGACGTTTATCGTAATGTGCAACCTTCGAGTTGAGCTGAAGTAGCGCAGCGACATTGCCTCTATAAACGAGTTTCAGAAAGCCAATGATTTCGCCCTCGCAGTACGCGCAGATAAAATCGCACCGATCGAGAAACGAGCCGTGATCCCGGCTCACCTCATCCAAAGATTTTCCAAAGTGTGGATATCTCCGGCCCTGACGTATCGGCGTTTCATTCTGGATGGATGCAATCCCGGCGATCACTTCATCGTCAAAGCGCTTCACCTCGATCGTCACGCCGCGCTTCGCCGACCTCCGCACGTTTTTACGGCTCTCTTGCGGAAGACTCTCCCACCATTTCTTGAAGTTCCCCACCTCTGCCACAGCAATGCTGCGTAGTTCCATTGGAAACTTAAACCGCGGAGCGGCATCAGGCACTTTCTGCGAAAACCGCAGAATGTCCGCATTCAGCGTGCTTCGGTTCGCCCTGATAGCGTCAACCCATGCATGAGGCGATTGCAGTTCATGCTCAATCCAGTCCTCGTCGTACAGACTGGCGATCTTCATGATGCCCCCATCAACAACGACCGTTTCGTCTCCCCGGTGAAGCGCAGGAACATTCATCCACTGGCCGCGCCTGCTGATCCGAGCGGTAGAGGAGAGAACCGCTTCACTTCCCGCACCAGCAAAACTAGACATGAGCCGGCTCCTGCACGGGCGCCTGTCTCTGTTCGGCTTGCGCTCTCAACTGGTCGAAAACAGATTCCATGATCCGTGACGTACGCAGGATCTCCTGATATGGGATCGGAACCGGCTCGCTCATCTGGATCGCGCGATAAAACGATGAGATTAGGTAGTGCATGCCCGCTTTCATCTGAAAGTCTCTCTTGAGAAATAGACCCATGTTTGTTCGCAGATTCGAGATGTGCTGCCGCGCAAAGCTTACAGGCGGGACAAACTTTTCCGCGTAGCTCTTGTGCCGCTTTCCGCGCAGTCTGATCAAAATTTCCTGATCCTGATCCAGAGCAAGACCGCCTTCATCGCCGTAGATCGTGAATGAGTGTAGACCTGGCCGCATCTTCGAAGAAAAGGTGAAGTATGCCGTCGTCCCGCTCTCCTCAGCGATGATCACGCGCAGTTCATCGATAATCTCATCCTCACCCAGATTCTTCAGAACCGGGCTAATAAACCCATGCGCAATTACAGTCGGATTCGCGCTTGTCATATGCTCGGCAATGCGCGCAATGCCGTGGCTGATGATGTTGTGCAGAAGCTTTCCCGGCAATCTGCGAACCCAATGCTTCTTGTCTCCCAGCATCGCGCCTGAGTAGCCCGTGTTGGATAGCTCATAGCAGTAGTAGCTCTCCATGTGCACCGGCCTGTCACCCAGGTATCCGCTTGCGATTGCCTTCCGCATCCGGCGCGCCACATGACTGAATTGGTCGTCATGGCCAGCCGTGATCTTCAGGCCCAGCTTTGTCGCCAGCTCTATCAGGCGTTCCGTCTCGATGTAGTGAAGCGTGAACGGCTTCTCCACATACACGTGGCATCCTGCCTCTAGACATTGCACCGCTAAGGGGTAGTGCGACTCGGGCGGAGTAGTAATGTGCACCACGTCAGGTGCGGTCTCCCGAATCATCGTCTCAACGTCGGTGTACTGAGCCCGCACATCAAAGCGCTCGCAGAACTGAGCCGCCATCATTGCCTCGCGATCGCATGCAGCGACGATACCGCATCCCGGGATGCGCCGAATCTGCCACGCATGCGAGTCAGCAATCTTTCCGCAACCGACAATCGCAACCTTAAGCATGCATCTTCTCCCGGCAAGCTGCGAAGTAGCGGCTCATACCCTCTTCCGTTGAGACCAGAGGCGTCCAGCCCAGTCGCTGTTTCAGCTTCGCGTTGCTGTACTCCGTCTTCTTCCAGAGTGAGTTCCAGCGATTGCGATTGAATGCGTTCGGCAACTGCCCGTGCGACCACGCGCTGTAGCTCTCCCACAGGTAACAGAACGCATAACTCACCGGCTTCGGCAAATACACTGAGCGAAACTGCTTCACCTGTCTCTTATACCGCTGCAGAAACTGACGGCTCGACGGCAGATTGTCGTCGACCACATTGAATGCTTCCGAGCCGTCAATCGGCCTGATGGCGGACAGTACAATCGCCTCGGCGCAATTGTCCACGTAGGTCAGTGGTATGCGGTTCGACCCGCCCATATGCAGGAAGACACCGAACGTGTCGATCCCCACGCGGCCCGAAATAGCCAGATTCCCAGGCCCATACACAATTCCAGGCCGCAGCGTTACGACAGAGAGGCCGTAGCGGTCCCGATACTCTGCCACCACCTGCTCTTGCTTCGTCTTCGCAAAGCAGTATGCCTCGCCGCGCGCATCGGGCCTCTCTTCAAGCGGGCATGACTCATCCAGAAGCTTGCCCGTGTTCTTGTGCCCGTTATCGTACACAGCAAACGAACTGATATTCACGAATCGCCGGCACACCCCGTTCGCTACGCATGCATCCAGAAGATTCCGCGTCGTAACCACGGAGTTCATGAACGCATCCGGATACGATTTTTCTCCGCGACCCGCTGCGAGGTGGATTACCGCCACCGCATCTTTTGCGAGTGAAGTGCAATCTTCGCGTGAAAGCAGGTTCCCCGGAAAAATCGAGACTCGTTCCGCATTTGCGCCGAGAGCTCTCTTGAATTTCTCTTTGCTCGGTGGCCGTACCAGGCAACGAAGATTCCGAAATCCTCTTTCCAGAAGCCTCAGCACCACGCGTGCCCCGATGAATCCGGAAGCGCCGGTGATCAGGATCAACTCATCCGGCCCGATAAGCATCTCGTCTTGGACGAAAGAACTCATGCTTCCGATCCCTCTGAGACGTATGCCTCTTTGATTGGCTGAATGCCAACTAGTGCAAGCAATTTCCCTAAATGGTCGCACATGCTCACCAACAGGGTCATGAATCGATGCTGCCCGGCCAGCAAGCTGAATGGCAGTGCAATCGCATAAATTGGAACCGCAATCACTGACTTCAAAATGCTCCCGGTGCCGCAACTTGGCTGCAAAGCAGCAGAGGATCCGCGCAGCAGAGCCTTCTTCATAAGATAACTGCGCTTCCACCTTACTGGCGGAACCGTCTCGAATGCCTCGGCTTCAGCGCACCACACGAACCGGCGCCCCTCTTCCATCTTGCGGCGGAAAAAGTCCTGATCCTCGCCGACTTTAAACTGCGGCCTGAACGGCGCAGGATCGGTGCCCACAACGGACCTCTTCAGCAGAACATTTCCTGTTCGCGCTTCCGGCCATTCAACAGGAGTGCCTGTTGGGTTAACTCTTCGGTCGTAGAACTTGCTCTTCAGCATCCAACGCGGCGGATCGACATCGAAGTGCCGTTTCACAGGCCCGAAGGCCCCGTCAGTGCGATATTCCTGGCACGTTCTGTAGAGGGTGATCAACCACACGCGAGACGGAAACTCATCATCATCGATAAAGGCCAGGTAATCGCCTTGGGCATTCGCGATAACTCGGTTCCGTGCCCAGGCAATCCCCCGATTTGGCTCCCAGCAATACTGAATCGCAAACGGCGTCTTCCTCTGCAATTCCGACACAGTCGACTCGCCTGACTTCTCCGGATCGTTATCTGCGACGACCATCGAAAAAGTAAAGAGCCCTTGCGTTTCCTGCTCCGCTAAATGCGACGTAAGGCGAATCAGGAATTCGCGCCGCTTGTACGTGCAAACACATACCGTGATATGTTCCAGCGTTTTGTTGGAACACTCGTCGACTGTCGCAGCCGGCAGCGTGGACACCGTCAAAACCCGCTTCTGCCCGTTTCCGACGGAGTATTGGTCGCGTGTCCAACATTGGTAGGAAGTGTCTCTTGTGACTTCCGATTTCGGAACAGTTTCCGCAGCCGGTTCATCTGCTCCCGCCGGACAAAGCGAACCATTCCAGGTGTCACGCGAACTTCAGCACGGCGCACTGCTGACCAGAAATACCCCGATGCAAGCGCAATTCCGCCCAGGATACGTGGCCGATTCCTCATCTGATAAATAGCTCGCGATAGCTGCCACACTGGATGGTTTCCTACTGAGTAATCCTTAACTCCCATCCTGAACTTCGACTTGATCGGACCCACCTGTGCTGTGCCCATCGTGCGGTGATGAAGGCACACCCGATCCGTAAACGTCTTCGTCTTCCAGCCGTTCATCCGTGCAGAAACAACAGCGATGTGATCGATGCATCCGCCCTTCACGGGTCTGTAGCCACCGATATCCTCGTAGCACTCTTTCCTGAACAACTGGCAGCCGCCCCAGACATTCTCTACGTTCGTAAAGCGGTAGTCGTATTGGAAATCACCTTCTCTGAATGGCGCACCGAAGACGCCGAGAGCTTCATCCCCTGCTGCGTTTCTCAAGAGAGACTCGAAGTGATCTCGCTCGAACGTCACGTCCGCGTCCAGGTTGCCAACGATCTCCGAACCCAGGTTCCGCAAACGCTCATATCCCGCATTGAACGCGAACACCTTACCTGCAAAATGTCGTTCTGTGCGCTCGGGCATGCGCAGCAGTTCCATCCATGGGTTTGTGTCCAGGTACTTCCGCACGATTTCATCAGTTCCGTCTGTCGAGCCGTCGCTTACGATTACCCACTTCATAGGCCGAACCGTCTGAGCCACGACACACTTGATCGTGCCCTCGATGAACTGAGCCTCGTTTCGCGCAGGAGTGATGAGAACGTAAGTGGGAAGCTCTTGCATACCTGATGGTTGTGTTCGAGATCCGATCGATTATCGATTATGCGACGATCTAGGCGATCGTCTGTGCCGAGACCAACGAAGCCGCGGGCTCCACCGCTTCGCGCTTCCGAGTTGCGAACGCGATCACTTCAGCCGCTACCTTCTCCTGCTGTTCCAGCGTCAGCTGCGGAAACATCGGTAGAGAGACGATCTCCGCCGCCGCGCTTTCTGTCACAGGGAACTCGCCGGCACCATAGTTCAAAGACACATAAGCGCGCTGCAGATGCAGAGGCACAGGATAATGGATCGCCGAACCGATTCCCGCCTCTTTCAAATGCTGCATCAAGCCTTCGCGGTCGCTCGTGCGAATCACGTACAAATGGTAGACGCCTCGAGACCAACTCGGCTCCCAAGGCAGACTTACCGCGTCGCACTTGGAGAGCAGCCGATTGTATTCAGTCGTCTTCGTACGGCGCGCCTCATTCCACGCCTTCAGGTGTCCTAATTTGACATGGAGAATGCCCGCCTGCAGCGCATCGAGCCGTCCGTTATAACCCTCAATGGCGTGATAGTATTTCCGGCTCTGGCCGTGATCGCGCAGCATTTTCATCTTCCCAGTCATGCTGGCATCATTCGTAGTGATCGCACCCGCTTCACCGCATGCCCCCAGATTCTTCCCCGGATAAAAGCTGAATGCGGCCGCCTTGCCCATCGACCCCGCCTTCAGCCACCGATTCTGCTTCTTCGAGAAGTATTCGGCTCCATGAGCCTGGCAGGCATCTTCAATCACGATCAGATCATATTCCTCCGCGAGTTCCAGAATCCGATCCATGTCCGCCACCTGGCCGTACAAGTGCACAGGGACAATCGCCGTAACCGGCCGGCCGCTGCGCAGGCTGACCAGCTTTCCGCCCTTATCTCGTACGCACTTCTTTTCGAGATAGCGCTGCAGCATTACCGTCGACATGTTGTACGTCTGCTCGTCCACATCCACGAATTCCGGTATCGCTCGGGCCTGCGATATAGCCTCAGTGGTCGCAATGAAAGTGTTCGGCACAGTCAGCACCACGTCGCCCGGCTGCACGCCGCTCGCCAGAATGGCGAACCGCAACGCGTCGGTGCCGCTGTTAACTGCGATCGCGTGGCGAACGTCGCAAAACTCCGCAAACGCGGTTTCGAAGTTTTCCACCATCGGGCCGCCAATAAATCCTGCGGTATGCAGCACACGACGGAACAAGGCAGTAAGTTCCTCCTCAAGCTCTACGTGAGGGGTAACCAAATCTAGAAACGGAATTGCTACATCAGTATTCATGGCCTCTCCTGACTGATGCTCATTTTGAGATCGCACTATGTGTGCTTATTTGTTAACTGAATTTGAATTGCTCGACTTGGAACTAAACCTACCTGGACGGTCACTCACCGGCAGTAAGCGTCTTGTTCTTGTTCGCAACTTCCAGGTAGCGCAACACCCTCGCCGGATTACCCGCTACCACCGCATTCGCCGGAACGTCGCGCGTAATAACGCTTCCCGCTCCCACGATTGCGTTCTCCCCGATCGAGATGTTCGGAAGAATCGTTGCTCCGGTACCAATCGACGCGCCCTGCTTCACGAGGGTTCTCTCAACCTTCCAGTCCGCCTCGGTTTGCAGATTGCCGTCTGCGGCAGTGGCGCGGGGATATACATCATTTGTGAACATCACCCCGTGGCCGACAAAGACGTTATCCTCGATAGTCACGCCCTCGCAGATAAACGAGTGGCTTGAGATCTTGCAGCGCCTACCCACCTTCGCGTTCTTCTGGATTTCGACGAAAGCGCCGATTTTCGTCTCGTCGCCAACCTCGCACCCATATAGGTTGATGAACTTCGAGAGGCGAACATTCTCTCCCAGCTTTACGTCGTCCGCAATGCTGTTGAAGGTGCTCACAGGTAAACCAGCGCTCCCTTTTTCTTCAGAGACTCGTCTGCGGTCTCAAGCATCCGCACCACGCGCAAGCCAGCGCAACCGTCGTTAAAGGGCTTTTGGCCGCTTGAAACGCACTCTACGAAGTACGCCATCTCCTGCTTCAAGGCCTCGCCCTGCTCCAGTTGCGGAGCCCACATGTCTCCTGAGCGATAACTCACCAGCAATTCGTAAACGCCTTCCCTGCTTCCAATCTGGACGCCCTTGTCGTAGATCTTCAGCTTCTCGTCGGCTTCCAGATCGTTCCACACCAGCATTCGCTTCTCGCCGCCAATCAACGTCGTTCTTACCTTCACCGGCGAAAGCCAGTTCACGTTAACGTGAGCAATAACTTTTTCTGGAAAGTAGAGCGTCATATAAGCAACGTCTTCATGCCCGTTCAGATGGCCCTGCCCGGTTGCAACCACTGCCTGCGGATCGCCCTTTAGCAGGTAGTCCATGATCGAGAGGTCATGCGGTGCAAGATCCCAAAGCACATTACAGTCATGCTGAAACAGACCAAGGTTTACTCGGGTCGAGTCGTAGTAATACAGAGGCCCTAACGCGCCGTCATCGACCAGTTGCTTGATCTTCTTCACCGCTCCAGTGAACAGGAACGTGTGGTCCACCATCAGAGTCAAATTCTTCTGAGCCGCCAGGTTGATCAGTTCCTCGCCCTGCGCCGACGTGCTCGTGAATGGTTTCTCCACAAACACGTGCTTGCCATTCTGTAGCGCGGCCTTGGCAAGTTCGTAGTGTGTCCACACTGGGGACACCACCGCAATCGCGTCGATCTCAGAAGACGTGATCACCTCGCTGGAATTTGAAACTACTTTTACGCCTGGATGAGCCTTTTGTGCACGGAGACGAGCCTGAGGGCTTATCTCCGCAACAGCCACAACTTGTGAGCCCTCGAGATTTGCGAGGTTTCTCACGATGTTCGGGCCCCAATAGCCGTAACCAATTACGCCAAACTTCATGATTCGCCGACTTTCCGCTGAATCGCTGATGCGTTGGGGGATGACGTACGAAGGGTAGAGAGACCGGGATAGGTAACCGTCCTGGCCGATGGAAGGAAGGATTGCTGGTGTTTGAGGAGCGCCTCTAGTAAGCGCCGGATCCGCGGATCACCGCCATCGGCGTCCGGAGAAGAATCTTGCAGTCAAGCCACGGTGTCCACGACGTTGCATATTTCAGGTCGAGGCGAACCATAGCATCGAAGTCCACCGTGCTCCGTCCTGTAACCTGCCACAGGCCCGTGATCCCCGGCTTAACTTCCAACAGTCTGCGGCGGTGCCAGGTCTGGTATGCGGCTAGCTCGTAAGGAATCGGAGGCCGCGGTCCAACCAGCGACATATCGCCTAACAGAACATTGATGAACTGCGGAAGTTCATCCAAGCTTGTCTTGCGGAGGAACCGGCCGAGTGGCGTAATCCGCTTATCGCCAGTCAGCTTATACACATTTCCTTCGCTCGCGTCAGCAACAGCGCCCTTGTTGATCAGCTTCGTTACGAAGTCCCGATGCACGCTGTAATCATTGCCCACATACATCGAACGGAACTTGAGAAATCGAAACTGTCGTCCGTGATGCCCTACGCGCATCTGCCGAAATAGGATCGGGCCCCTCGACGTTGCCTTGATCGCAATCGCTATTGCTACACAGAATGGAAAGAAGATCACAAGAAGGATCAGACTGCCCACGATGTCAATCGCGCGCTTGAGAATGAGGTGCGGCTGCTTGGTGCTCGCCTGGTTTGAGAGATCAGGGTACAGCGCGGGATTGCTCGGCCTTCCCGGACCGTTCTCGTCCCAGTCATCTGGATAGTAGTGCAGCGAGATGCTGATCAGATTGAACTGCTCAAAACTCAATTCCTCGCGCAGCGTACTGGTCGCTCGCGTAAGGATCGTCATCAGAATGGCACTCTTCTCGCCCGAAACCAGACCGGTGAAGAGCGCACCGATCGTCGTCTTTCCCTTGTACCACCCGACCACATCCGTATCGCGGCTCGCCGTAAGCAACGCCGCCATCACCGTCTCTAGAGCAGGAGCCGACTTCGCCGTATTCTGATTTGCAATCTCCACCAGCATCAAAACGAATGGCGCCTTCGAGCGCTCAGTTCGTTTACGCTCTACCGCAATGATCCTTCTGAAACTCTCCTCATCAAGAGCCCTGCGTTCAACCGCTGGCTCGCTGAGAGGATCAATAAGACTGACTGGCCGACCCTGCCTTCCCGTATTCACTCTACCTCCCAAGGCATTCCGTTCCATGCTCCGGAAACCAACAATTTCTTGCACTTGCCGTTCGTATCGCGTGCTACATCAGGAGCATCGAAGCGAGTTTGAGTGTTCAAGACTTGAAACGCAAGCCGCTATGGTTCGTGAGATTACTGAGGCTCCTACAGATTAGTGACAAATATCAGCCTTGCGCATCGTCGGTTGGTAACCGAATATCGGGGCGATAGTAATAATCGGTGTGCGCGATGGCTTTAGCGCTGTTCAAAACTGCCCCGATCACCTTCTGGCTCCCCAACGCCTCCAATCCCCGCTTCAACTGCCGTTTCTGAGTCGTGCCTTGGCGAGCAACCAGCAGGATTCCATCGGCCATATTGGTCCAGATGCTTGTATCCGCCAGAGGCAGAATTGGCGGTGAGTCAATCACGACCCAGTCAAACCAATTCGTAAGCTGCTCCATCAGCGGAATTGCACGGCCAGATTGCAGCAGATCCAGCGAATCCCCCGTCGCCTGGCCTGCAGGTAGTATCCAAATGCCTTGGCGATCCAGTTTGTACATGCTGTTGCCTAACCCGCGCTCGCCATTGAGCCATTCGCAGATGCCCGGCTTGTTTGGAATTCCGAAAATCTTCGACTGCGTCGGACGCCGCACATCGCCTTCCAGTAACAACACTTTCTGCTGCGTTCGAAGCGCCAGTGTGCACGCCAGGTTCGCCGCTACCAGGCTCTTCCCCTCCTGCGGGATCGAGCTGGTAATTAAGACCTTCTTCAACGGCCGTTGCCGGCGCATATGCCTCAGACGAACGCCGAGCAGATGGAATGCCTCGCCAGCCGGACTCTCCGAGTCCATAACTGACACTAGGTGGCTGGCGACGGGCGGGTTCACCGTCAGAACCTCACATTGTGCAGGTCCGTCAACCCGTTCAGCAGGCGCCACCGTCTTCAGGACCGTGGAAACAGCCACCGGCTCACGACCGGGCTCCGCGACCCCAACGGCCGTCTCGCTCTCAAGAGGCGTATTCCATGCATCCGGAGGCACGGTGCTTACACGGGTCGCAAAGGTTTCCCGCTCAGCGCGCTGCAACACTTCGGTCGCGCGCAACTCCGCGCCGGCATCTTTACCGCTTCGCTCTGATTCTGAACGCTGAAGAGCGTCAAATATTTGGCTCATGTTCCCCCGCTTGAACCGCGATTGGACTATTCGAATCCGCAACTGGACTGCGGCCCTTTTGGCTTGCCGCATACAAGTCCAGGAAAAAGTTCTTTGCCCGCTCCAGATCCTGGTCGGCTCCCCCATTCGCATTCGCGATCTTTGAGCCGTTGGTGTTCAGGTGGAAGTCGCGCGCAACCCCAAGTACCACATCTTTGTTGATCGTCGCCATCTGGCGCGCATACCCCGTGATCAGGGCGTTCTCGCAGATGGTATTGATCAATCTTGGAAACCCCTTCGAATATTGATGAATCGCCTGAACCGCATCCGGAGCAAACAGAGGCTTCTGCCGTGAACTAGCCCCAGCGATCGTCAGACGTTCTTGGATGTATCGATCCGTATCCTGCTCGTCCAGCGGCGTCAGGTGAGCGCGAAGAGCGATTCTCTGTTTCAATGGCCGAAGTTCAAACGAATCAAGCTTCAAATCGAGTTCCGGTTGACCCACCAGCACGATCTGCAATAGCTTGTCATCGTTCGTCTCGAGGTTCGAGAGGAGTCGGATCTCCTCGAGCAGTTCCATCGAGAGGTTGTGTGCTTCATCAATGACAAGCACGGTTGTCAGCCCCTGCAACCCTCGCGATGTGACGAACCTGCTCAACTCCAGCAGGAGCGCGCTCTTGTTCTGCTGACCGTCAACTTTCAACCCGAAATCCGAAGCCGTGTAATGCAGAAATTCGTGAGCCGACAGCCGACAGTTGAACAGGTATGCGTAAGCGATTTCGCTGCTTTCCTTGAAAAGCTGCAGCAGGCAACGAAGCATCAGAGTCTTGCCTGTTCCAACCTCTCCCGTCACTACGACTACGCCCTTGTGTCTCCGTATTCCGTAGTACAGTGCGGCCAGCGCCTCATTATGCCGGACCGTCGGCACAAAGCAGGTCGGATCCGGCGTGAGGTCGAACGGGTTGCGGGTCAAATTGTAAAAGCTTTTGTACATGAGAACTCTCGAACTATCCTCTCAAGAAGCTGAACGTAGACCCAAGTGCAACACATATCCCAACAAATCCCGCAAAGGCCCAACCCAGCACCATTCGCCGTTTCTCTCTGTCCTTGTCATCGTCCGACTGAACCTCTGGCACCTCTGCCATAACGTTCATCGCAAGCAGTTCCTTGATTTCCTTCTCACCGTGCATGCGGTCGTCGAAGAACTCAAACAGAAGAACCACCAGGCATCCAAGCCCAAGGCCGGCAGCCACTCCCAAACCGCAGAACTTCAGGTGATTGGGGAAACTCGGCTTGACCGGAAGACTGGGAGGATCAAGCATCGTAAATCGCTCGCCCTTCTGCATCTGCTCCATGCTGGTAGCCATCACAGAGTTATTCTTCTTCTTGAGCAGATCGTCGTAGATCGCCTTTGACTGCTCGTACCCGCGGTTAAGCTCCAGTAGCTGCTGCTCTGTTCCTGGCTGAGCGTTGAGCCGTCCCTGATATTCGCCAATCCGAGCTTCTAGTCCGGAAATTGCCCGCTCCCGATTCTGGATCTCAATCTGATTCGCCTGTAGCTGGCTCTGCAGTTGAAGCATCGGCCCAGACTCACTCTCATTAGGCTGCTTCGATCCGGTCCGTGGTGCAGCCATCAGTTCCCGCTTCTGCTGCTGCACCTGGGCGATCTGCGCCTTCACCTTCACAACATCCGGGTAGGAGTCCGTGTAGCGCGATCGAAGATCGGTAAGCTCTGCGTTCAGCCTGTCCAGTTGTTGATTCACAGCACCGAGTTCCGTAGGAGCACCATCGAGCGAACGCCCTGATGCATGCAGATTCTTGTACTGCTCGATCATGCTCTGGAAATAAACGCGCTGCTGCTTCGCCGTATTCAGCGAGTCTTGCTGGTTCTGCAGCTGACTTTGCAATCCTGCCAGAATCTGAATATTGCTTGTTTGCTGGCTTGGCAAAGCGCCTTCATGCATTGACTCGAATTCCTTGACCTTCGCTTCCTGCGCCGCCAATGACACCCGCGCTTCCTCAAGCTGTTGCTCCATGAAGTGCGTGGTCGCCATTGACTGCTGCTCGCGAACCCTGGAGTTCTCATCGATAAACAGCTCAGTGAGTTCCCCAGTCACCTTCTGCGCCATCGCCGGGTTCGGTGCGGAGAAGCTCACGAAAAACGAGGAGATCTCGTTGTTCCGGCCGTCCTTTACGACATCAACTGAAATGCCCTTCTGCAGCTCGGAAACTTTGTCGTCATCGCTCTTACCAGCAAATAGATTGAGCTTATTGATGATCGTCAGCAGCCGCGTCCGGCTCAGGATCTGCTGTTTGATCGTCTGCAGCCGGTCCTGAAGATTCTCAGTCACGTTCGGTGCCACATAGCTCTCCGGCATCGTGGGTTCTTCCACCAAGATCGTCGTGCTCGACTTGTACTTAGAAGGAAGTACCCAACTCACTCCCCAAACCAGCAACCAGCCAAGAAGTACCGGCACGAGGAAGTGGATGTGCCTCCGGCGCACAACATCCAGGTAGCGATCAAAATCAAATTGCGTCGATTCTTGTTCTTCAGGTAGCTCTGGCATCTTGTTATCGTCCTAACGGTCGATTGAATCCATACGAAATCGAGATCATTGCTTGGTTAGAATCTTGCAGGTAATTCGATACGGTGATCGTTGAGTAGCTCTGATGTAATCGCTGATAGCTGGCTTGAACCGATATCTTCTCAGACAGCCGTCTCTCCACATTCACTCCCCCGGAAATCGTGTTCCCGCCCGGGAAAACAGTGAATTGGCTGCCCTCATTGAGGTTCTTAAAACGCCCGTACGATACCTCCGCCCCAAAGCTCCACAGCCGATTCAACATCCACTCAGAGGTCAGTCCGGCCGTGTCGGAGTGGTAGGTGCCGATCAGGCCACCAGCCCCCGATACGACGTGAGCGAAATTTGCGGCAAGATTCACGCGGGGACCTTGCCAGCCAATGCTTCCCTGCGCAGCAGGCGTCCACGCACTTGATTTGCTTAAGTTCTCTGCCCATGACGTGTAGTGCTCTGGCCCACCCAGCACTGAAACCGAAATCGTCTTTGTGAAGTAGTGCGAATAAAAACCGAACACCGTGTTCGATAACGTGTAGCTGCCAAATGGGTGAGTAACATACTTCGTGAATTGGTACGTCACGCCGGCATACGACCTGCCAAACCGCCGGCTGAAAAATGCATTCCCACCAGCCGTGTTCTGATCGCTAAGTTGAGGTAGATAGGTGTGTCCCGTGAACTGCAGGAACGAATACGATCCGCTTGCTCCTACCATCGAGTTTTTCGAGTATTGGTATTCAAGTCCGGCGCTCGAAAAATTTGTGAGTTCGTCAGCGTAAGGCTCGATCAAAGCCACATTCGAACTTCCAGGAGCGCCCGACACTCCATTCCCGCTAAATGGGTTGCTTTGGTTATAGAGGTTCGAATTCTGAGTCACAGAATCGCTCATCACCAGAGCGGCATATGGAGAAAAGTGATACCGGAAGCTTGCAGATCCTCCCTGCGTCAAAGCATTGAGCTCCGAAGTGTTCTGGTAGAACCTGTATCCCGAGTTGTATTGCACAGTCTCAGAATGCCTCGGCGTCCTGCGATCCACGCTGATCGTGGGAGAAATCGTATAAATCTCATCAGAGACGCTCTTGCCCCCGAACAACAGCAGATTGTCTGTATACGCTGTCGAGGCGACTACCCCAGCTGAAAGAAAATTCGACTTCTCTTCGGAACCGGTGCTGGAGGGATACCCTTGTCGGCTCACGGGCGGGGGCGTCATCATATGCTCGCTGTCCAGGTCATAGCCGCCTCCATACGCACTCGGCTGAACCTGCGACCAAACCGGCACCGCAATGCCGATAACCAGACAGAAACACGCAATCCTGAACATGGTGGTCAACTTTCTTAGGGAACAATGATCGTGTCGTTCGGTTCAATTCTTACGTTCTGGTCTGAATTCTTGCCTTTGATAAACGACTTGTAGTTGAAGTTGATCCGGCTTTCTTTCCCATCAGCACCTTTGCGCAGGATGTACACTCCGCTCTTCTTCGCGAAATCCCTGAAGCCTCCCGCAATTGCGATTGCGTCCATGATGGTGGTGCTTGCTGTCAACGAATAGGAACCCGGTTTCGCAACTTCTCCCATCACATTGAACTTCCGGCTATTCACCTGCTGCACAATCACGTTAACTTCTGGCGCCGTAATGAAACTCTTCAGTTTCTCAGTGATGTCGCGTTCCAGTTGAAGCGGAGTCTTTCCCGTGGCCTGCATCTCCCCGACCAACGGCAGCGAAATCTTGCCGTCCGAGCGAACCGGAACCGCCTTCGTAAGGTCCGGCTCTTTCCACACACTGATATTCAGCACATCGTCGTTCCCAATGACATACTTCTCGTCGTGAGCCTTTTCGCTGGCTCCCATAGCTTTAGCGTCTGGGACTGCACCGTTCTGGCCGGTTGCCTCCTGAGCGCGGCTTGGGGAAATACCAGCGCCTATCACCATCAATGTGAGAAACAGCGCATGCAGAAACTTAAGCTTCATTGCTACTCCTGTCGGTCTTCAACTAGGTGGGGTACTTCGAATCTCCACCACGCTGGTACAACTGGGCCCGGACTTCAGAAATTCGAATAGTCCATCCCTCTAGTTAATCGCCTGCCAGATAGGCACGCTGCGGCATGGCGTTCTGTCGCTGAAGACCCGCGCTGAGCTCCATCACACTTCGCTCAACTACGGGCACCACATCGATCGCGTCGATCTCTACCGCGACAGACTGCGCCAGCATCTCCACCGAAATGACAAGCCGGAACAGGTTCTTCTTCCGCGTAAGAACACCCTCAACGCCGCTCAGAGATCCCCGCACCACCCGGACTCGTTCGCCACACCGGAGAAACGGATGCGGTTCCACTTTGAAGTGACCTTCCAAGGTTCTGCGGATTGCTTCGATCTCCGCCTCCGGAACCGTCGCCACCTTTTCTCCATGGCTGATAATCATGTGCACGCCTGGAGTCGTGAGCACTGGCAATCGCCTCTCGATTGCTCCACGCACAAACACATAACAGGGGAAGAGCGGCAACGATAGCACCTTCTGCCTGTCCTTCCACCGCCGAGTCGATTCATACAATGGCAAGAAAACTTCGAATCCCTTCGCTTCCAGCGTCTCGCTGACTGACTTCTCGTGCTGATGGCGCGTGTAGATTGCACACCAGGGATTCGTAGTAGCCTGCGAATTGACGCCCTTCAGAATCAACAACTTGCGCTCCAGAATTCCAGCAGCAGGACGAAGCTTCGCCCTGTGAGCCACATGCTCATCGTTTTTTTTGGACCCGAGATCAGAACCTTCGCCGCTCCACGCACCCAGCCTGGCATACACAATTTCAGATCGAACGAGGAATCCTGCTCAATAGTCGGTGACCTTGCTGCCTTCCACAATGCCCCCTTAGGGTGGGCGAGTTACCGCTACGGTAACCTATGCAAATTACTCCGGGTAACCACTCCTCACTTACCTGATCACCGCTCATAACATTGTGATTCCACAACCGATACCGTTTCATGAATGTTCTGTTGAAAGTTCGTCAGAGGAGAGCCCTCGCCGGTTACTTCCTGGTGATAAGGTCACCACCTGGTAGATTTCGGCCCATTATCCTCTCTCCCTGCCCCGCCTAATCCGGGTCAGATTTGCGCGAATGCCGTGGCGTCTCATCCCAGCGGTTGGTCGTCCCGCTCTCTGGTTGAACTCTGTTCCGATCGCCTCATCGGTCCCAAAAATCACGATCCGCGCGATCCAGTTCTCCAACTCGCGGATGTTGCCCGGCCAGTTCCAGCGCTCAAACACCTCCAGAACGTGCCCAGTGAGTCGCGGCTTCGGACGCCCGAAGTTGACTGCGAACTTCTCGACAAGGTATTCGCAAAGTTGGGGCAGGTCCTTTTTCCGTTCCCGCAGGGGAAGTAGCCTTATTCGGTGAACAAATGCTGTCGCCAACTCCTTCAAAACCCTCCTTCCCAAAACCGCGACCTCTAGATCAACGGTGGTCGCGCACAGAATCCTCGCGTTCTCCCCTTCGCCTTGCCTCAGCGTTCCATCGGTTCTCAGCGCCTCAAGCACCCTGGCCTGAAGTGTGAGATCCATCTCGGCAAAATCATCCAGAAACAGCGTTCCACTCGCTGCCAGATCGACCGATCCCTGGCCGGTTTCCCCATCTCGGACGGCCTCTGCGCGCCTGCGCCGTCCGAATACCTCGCCGTCCAGCACTCTGCCATGCATCGCTCCGCAGTTCACCCGGACGAACGGCCCCATCGCTCTGTCCGAACGAAGGTGCAGGTACCGGGCCACGATCTCCTTTCCCGTTCCGCTTTCTCCCTCGATCAGTACTGGCAGATTACTGCGGAGTGCGGCTTCGAGGCTCGCTCGAGCCTCCTGCATGCCCGGCGTTGATCCAAAAATAGAATCCGCCATCGGCAGCTGGGTCAAGAATTCGAAATGAGTAGCGGCAGCGGCCATGTCTCTAAAGTTGTCTGCTGAAGCAAGAGCATGACCAAATACGACAATCGCCTACTGCCCCGTTTTCAGCTGATTAGGCCTGGCAGCGATGACGATCGGGGCATTCGTACAGGTATGTATGCAAACCATTGCACATGTTTGCGGCAGATTATGCAAAGAACTGCGCCCCGCCAATCCCTAAGCTCATCGCTCTGAAAGCCCGACGTCTGAGGTCCGACGACATAGAAACGCCCCCCACGCGCAATTGTCCCTGGGGGTGATCGATTGTGTTGTTTAGTGAAATATGAAGATCTGAACTCGCTACTATATTCGAGCGCTCGGCCGAGCCGTCGTTGCCGATCTCGGATTCAACTGGTGCTGTTGAATCTTGTACAGAAGTCCCCGGTAGCTGATGTTGAGCGACCGCGCTGCGTGTCGCCGATTCCAGCCGTTCGCATCCAGCGCGTCCTTGATCATCTGGGCCTCCGTGCGGTCCTTGAGCTCCCGGACTACAGAACGCATCCCGTTTTTCTCGGTCGCAACGAACGGCGCCTGGATTTCCTGATCCTCGCACTCAATTCCCTGGCCGGCGGCGATCTTGCTCTCCAACTCTTCGATCGCGGTCCCCATGTCACGCATCGTCATCGTACGCGTCACAAAATTCCGTAGCTCGCGTACATTTCCCCGCCACGAATACAGCAGAACGGCATCCATCAGTCTCGATGAGAATCGAATATCGCTTCCACTGCGCAAATCCTCGGGCGACCTGCGAATGATCTCTTCGATCAGGTACGGAATCTCTTCCCGGCGCTCTCGCAAAGGCGGAACGTTGATCGTGAATACGTTCAGCCTGTAGTAGAGATCCTCGCGGAAGCTCTTGCCCAAAAGCGCGCTTTCAATTGGCACGTTCGTCGCAGCCAGGACTCGCACGTCGACTTTGTTGCTCTCGCGCGCACCGAGCCGGCTGAATTGGCCGTCCTGCAAAACGTGCAGAAGCTTCGCCTGCATCTGCCCGCTCATCTCACCGATCTCGTCGAGAAGGAGCGTGCCCCGATTCGCAACTTCGAATTTTCCGGGCTTGTCCTTGATCGCCCCGGTGAACGCGCCTTGCTGATACCCGAACAGCTCGCTCTCCAGCAAATCTGCTGGTAGGGCCGCGCAATTCACATTTACGAAGCGATGGTGCGATCTGCGCGAGTGCTTGTGAATCAGATGCGCGATCACTTCTTTGCCCGTTCCGCTCTCGCCCAGAATCAGCACCGGCGCATCCACGTCCGCCAGCAACTGCACCTGCCGATAGATCTTCAGCATCGCTGGAGAAGCCGCAAGAAAATACCGGCCATCACCAAGCTCTTCCACAATCGCCGTGCCCGGCAGCGCGGAGACCTCGTTGCACTCTTCGTGTGGCTGCTCCTGCCCCGCCGTAACGCGCCCTTCAGCAGCACTTACCGCGCCGAGCATTGCCGAGATATCTCGCTCAACAAGAGGACGATCAAGAAACTGCTCCACTCCAAGCTGCGCGGCCGACTCCCTCACTCTCTGCTCTTCGGGCCCGGAGATCACACACGCCGCGCAGGATGAGGCTGCTCGAAAAAGTTCTCGCAATTCGTAAGAACTGCCTGAACTCGGCGCCTCAAAGACCAGAAGGTCCGGTTCAACTCCGTTGTTTAGAAGAATTCGCGCTTGCTCAGAACTGGACGTCTGCACCAGCTTGTGGCCGGCGCTCTCGATTGCGCTGCTGAGGATGGCTCGCGTTTCCGCGAACCGCAGCACACCTAGAACTAAAAGTGTTGATCTCACAAGGCACCCGGGGGAGATTTCCTGCAAGCAATCGGGCTTCTTGTCATCTCGCGCAATCGCACACCGCTCGTGACAAGAGCATCGGTTGTAAGCGTCCGCGGAAAATTCAGTCGGGAGACTTAGATCAACTGAACCAAGGAGGAGACGGTCCTGCCGAAACCTCAAAGCCTTCATAGTCCCGGATGCATATTGATCCGGACCGCAAGCGAGCAACACGGACTATTGGAAGAGCCGAATTTCTCTCCAGCAATGAGTGGCACTTCAACCCGCTGGAGTACTTAACTTAGGTGAGCTGTGGCCCGGAGTCAATAAAACTTTAGTAATACACAATGATCTAAGTCTCTGAAAATTCGAACGTTGTCGAACTTTGCAAAGCACAATTTGCGACATATTCATCGCGCACCGTCACTCTCATGCATCAGCTGATCCCCTAGGCCTCGACAACACTGCTCAGCAAGATCCTCATGTTATGAGTACCGCTACCCCTCAGATCCACCGCCTGCCCGAGAACATTGCCGCCCTCCACGCAAAGCATCCCTCTCCACTCGTCGTCGCCAAAATCCGCCAGCTTCGCCGCCCCATCGCTCCAGGGATTCCACACAATCGTTGACACCGACCCGCTCTTCTCCGTGACCAGCCTGCGCCCCAGACCAGCATCCAGAATCTCCACCTTGCCGGTCGCATCCAGATACGCGTTGTCCGTCATTTTCGACAGCACAACATCGCCTTGCTGGACCTTCTCTTTGTTGTCATCACGATTGTCCAGATACCGCATTCCGTCCAGCCCCCGTACCCGCGCCTGTCTCGCATCCCCAACCTTGAAGTACGTATGCAGTGCCTCTTGAAAATGCAGCGTCGACGAGCCTCTATTCTCCATCTTCAATTCGAGTTCGAGTCTCTTCCCCATCTTGATCAGATACTCCAGCCGAAACTTATGCGGCCACCAGCGCCGGCTCTCCTCGTCATCCTGCGTTGAGAGCAGCAGGCTGAAGGAGTCATCCGCCTCACGTCGAGTCGAGTCAACCTTCCACTCCTTCGTCCTCACAAATCCGTGCATCGGTGCGTTCGGGTCATCCGGCTTTGCGCGAAACCACGGAAAACACACCGGGATTCCTCCGCGAATCGCCTTCCCTCTCTCCCAGTGCGACTTCCCGCTGACAAAGATCACTTCATCGCCTCCTGCCGGCTTCCACGATGTCACCTGCGCTCCGTACAGGTAAACCTCCGCCCGGCACAGCTTCGTTTCAATCGACATCCTCGGCAGACCACCGTTGCCTGCTTCCACCCGGGCTGCTCCATAAACACCATGCTGCTCATTCATCTCGGCGAATCTCACGTTTTCACTCATACACCCGGCATTCTACCGAACCGGTCTCGACGGCCACGTACAACAGCTCGTACGATGCTTCGCATCCACACCCGTGTGGCCTCGCTGGCTGCCAGACTCATATGAAGCTCGTCGTCAATCCGCCCCTTCTCCCCATGCTCGCGAAGCGCGTCGACTCCATCCCGTCTGAAGGCAGCTGGATCTACGAGCCCAAGTGGGACGGCTTCCGTATCCTCGTTTTTCGCGATGGCGATGAAGTTCTCCTGCAGAGCCGCGACGAAAAGTCTCTCAATCGCTACTTCCCCGAGATGCTCGCGCCGCTCCGCGATCAACTTCCCGAACAGTGCGTCCTCGACGGTGAGCTCGTCATTGCCAACAACGGCCGCCTCGATTTTGACGCGCTCCAGTTGCGTATTCACCCCGCCGCTTCACGCGTCAAACTGCTCGCCGAACAGACTCCCGCCTCGTGCGTCTTCTTCGATCTCCTATGCAACGGCCGGCAGGATCTGCGTACCTCACCATTTGGCGAGCGCCGAGCCGAACTCGAATCATTGCTGAAGTCCGCCAAAGCTCCCATCCACATCACCCCCGCCACGAAGGATCGCGCCATTGCCGCCGACTGGTTCCAGCGATTCGAAGGCGCAGGTCTCGACGGCGTCGTTGCGAAGCCCATTGATATTCCGTATCAGCCCGACAAGCGCGTCATGCTCAAAATCAAGCACGAGCGAGACTGCGACTGCGTCGTCGCCGGATTCCGCTGGTACAAAGACGCATCCGGCAGAGAGATAGGCTCGCTCCTCCTCGGCTTGTACGACAATGAAAAGGTTCTCCAGCATGTCGGCGTCTGCGCCAGCTTCACCGCGCCGACGCGCCGCGAACTCCTCAGCTTCCTGACGCCCTACCGCAAAGACGCTCTCCGCAACCATCCCTGGAAGAATTGGGAGAGCCCCGAAGAATCCTCCTCGTCAAGCGAACACCGCATGCCCGGCGGCAAAAGCCGATGGAGTCGCGGTAAAAACCTCGAATGGGAGCCGCTGCGCCCCGAACTCGTCGTCGAAGTCGCCTACGAGCACATGCAGAGCGGCCGCTTTCGACATATGGCCCACTTCCGCCGTTGGCGCACCGACCGCAAGCCACAGTCCTGCACCTTCGCCCAGTTGGAAGCGGTTGCCCCGGAAGAACTCAAATCCATCTTCAAACGCGGACGATAGAACTCGGTGCAGTCAAGTACCCGATGGATGAAGACATGGCTTCATGTAAAGGAGCCGCACGGCTCCTGGCCGACTCAAATGTGGCCGCGCTTTGCGATCGCATTTGCGTGGACGCGAGTTTACTCGCACCCCAGTTCCGGTCCCCTCTGCTCCGGGGCGATGTACCCTCCGCCCTGAAGATCGTAGACTCCGCGGTTCGATCTTGTCCCGTCCGTCAGGTAGACGCTGCCTGAATACAGCACGCAATGCCCGCCGTCGATACTGGTCACAGCTGATCCATCTGCGACGACGCGAGCCAGGTTGTGCACATGAACGACTCCGGGAGGTGTCCACGGAGTCTCTGGATCAAGAACGAGATTCATCTCGCGCTTCGCGCTCACTCCGCTCAGAGCTCGGGCCAGCGTAGCTGGACTCGCAGAGGTCACAGTAAGACTGACGGCGCTTGAGGTGCTCGCGGCATAGGTGGCGTCGCCTCCGTAAGTAGCAGTCAGAGATTCGGCCCCGGGCGTAGTAAACGTTGCTGTGAAGCTTGCGGTGCCGGAAGCGAGCGTACCCGTGCCGAGCGTGGTAGTGCCGGCATAAAACGTGACGGTGCCAGTCGCGGCGGCGGGAGCAACGGTGGCTGTCAAGGTGGCTCCTGCTCCGGCCGAAACCGACGAATTCGATGTGCTGAGCGTCGTAGTGGTGGCAGTTGTGCCCGTACCGGTGCCTGTGCCCGCCGGCGGCGGATCCCAAAAACCTTTACAGCCGCTAAGAGCCACAGCGATCACCAGGGTGACCGTTGCGACCGAAACAGTCGCCAGACGTACCGGCCCGGTGAGACGAGTAAACATAGTGGGATTTGCCTTTCTAGGAGATTGTCACGTGCGGCGCACCCCAGATTAGATGCCGACGAGAGTAGGTGAGTGCTCCCATAACAGCAAGTCCAACCGCCATACTTCGGCCGGGTAGCCTGCACTTAAGCGCAATCTTCGAGGGCGGTATACTCTGCCTGTGCTTAACCCGCATCGATTTTTGACGAGACAGTTTGCCGGTGTTGTTTGCGTAGTCCTGGCTATTGCGAGCCATGCACATGCGGCCAAGCGTCATTCGGATCTTACGCATTCGCGGCAGCTACTGATCGTCACCACCCCCAGCTGGAATTCCGTTGCAGGAACGATCCAGCGCTATGAGAGACAGCGGGGCAGCCGCCAATGGCGGAAGATCGGAGAACCCATTGCGGTCGTCGTCGGCAAAGCGGGAATGGGTTGGGGCGACGGCATGATTACAGTTCCCGGTCACGTGGCAGCCGATCCGGTGAAACGCGAAGGCGACGGAAGATCACCTGCCGGGCTCTTTGAACTGGGCACGCTGTTTGGATATGCTCCAGACAAGCCAGTCACCTGGATGATGCCCTACCGCCCGCTCACTCCGGCGACTGAATGCATCGACGATCGCAGTTCGACTCACTACAACCGCATTGTCGAACGCACCGATGTTAAGCCGGACTGGAACAGTTCGGAGCACATGCGCTCCATGGGCATCTACTACCGGTGGGGCGCCGTGATCGAACAGAACCCAGAGAACAGGCCAGGAGATGGATCCTGCGTTTTCCTGCATGTCTCCGACGCGAGCGGCGATGGAAGCAGCGGATGCACTGCAATGACAGAGCCGCAGCTTGTGGCTGTTCTCGCCTGGCTAAAACCAGAAGCCCGCCCGCTCGTCGTCGAGATGCCAATAGCGGAGTACCGGCACGCCGCCAAAGCCCTGAAGCTGCCCCCGCAGTAGCGAGCGACCCGCGTCTTGCGGGCGAACCCTTAAATCTTCTCAATCGTGAGGTGCGTCCCGTGGTCCGAAGCCTGGTGGCTGGTGACGGAATACCCTAGTCCCCGCAGATCCAGACCATAAAAGAGCGCTTCGCCTTCGCCGAGAACAACCGGCGCAGATACAAGGTGCAGAGAATCGATCAATCCGGCCTGCAGATACTGCCGCACCGTCGACACTCCGCCCCCGATCTTGACGTCCTTTGTCCCTGCCGCCTGCTTCGCGCGATCCAGAGCTTCCTCAATACCGCCGGTCACGAAATAGAACGTCGTGCCACCTTCCATGACGATAGGCTCGCGTGCATGGTGCGTGAGAATGAAAGTTGGCGCGTGATACGGCGGATTGTCGCCCCACCACCCCTTCCATGAATCGTCGGGCCACGGCCCGCGCACCGGGCCGAACATATTCCTGCCGAGGATAAACGCACCGAAGTTGTCCATCGCCCGATGAGCCAACTGATCGTCAATGTCCCCTACCGAACCAGCGTCGCTCTTGCCAATCATTGAACAAAAAGTTTGCGTATGAAAGAACCACTGAAAGAGTTCTTTCCCCCGCTTTCCGAGCGGTTCGGTCAGGCTCTGATCAGTTCCTGCGCCGAACCCATCCAATGACACTCCAAATCCGGCGACTCGCACTTTCGACATGTTAGATCCTCTCTGGCTTTTGGTTGTACATCGAGTAGATGCAGCGCTGCTGTTTGCTGAGGCGCCAATGTGACGGACACCGAAAGCTTAAGTCAGCAAGCCCTTGATTCGTCCTTCAAGTGCAGCCTGCGCTTGCTTGGCGGGAAACAGCCTTTCGAGCCACCCAAGATCTGCATCGATGGTGAGGTCCTTGTCTGTCACGTCGACAAAGCCCTTGATCGGCGAGCTCACAATGCCCATCTTCGCATTGAACGAGAAATCCATCCTGTTGCCAGTCCACCTTCGCGTTTCGTTCGCAATCTGCAGCGGAACGCCTCCGATGCCTTTGAACAGGTCGTCGAAAGAACGATCGACAGCTTGCACTATTTCCTCTTTGCGACGGTTATGCGAGACGCTGATGCGCATAATTCTCCATTGGGTTGGTCTGGATTCTCTTGTCGCGCGATTCCCTACTCCGACTGGATGACGCCACCTTTGGAAACAGCCTACCGACACCGCGACGAGACCACTTCTTTGATGCGGAATGAGGAGCACCGGCGACCACGGCGAGCCGTGGTCAGGGTATCAGTGGGGGCCCTGCGTCTTAAGCGACAGCCTGACCTCGCGCGGACGCAATTACACTGGACTGAAACGGAGCCTTGAATTTCGCATGGATAAATTCGTCATTCGCGGTGGCAACCCGCTCGTGGGAACGGTCCGGATATCGGGAGCAAAGAACTCTGCCCTGCCCTGCATGGCGGCCGCAATTCTGACCGAGGGAGAGGTCGTCCTTGAGAACATCCCCGACGTTCGCGATATTGAGACGGAGCGCAAGCTACTTGTCGCAATGGGCGCGGAGATCGAGTTGGGAACCGGCAGCGCGGACCACCGCACACGAATCAGCTTTCGCACGCTCTCGAATCCCGAGGCGAAGTACGAGATCGTGAAGACCATGCGCGCAAGCTCGCTTGTTCTGGGTCCCCTGGTCGCACGTGCAGGAATGGCGCGCGTCGCCATGCCCGGTGGATGCGCGATTGGCGGTCGACCGATCGATCTGCACATCAAGGGCCTCGAGAAGATGGGCGCGACTATCGCGCAGGAGCACGGCTACCTTGAGGCGCGCGCCGAGAAGCTGAAGGGCGCGCACATTGTCTTCGACAAAATCACAGTAACCGGGACCGAGGACCTCTTGATGGCGGCCGTTCTGGCCGACGGTGAGACGCTGATGGAAAATTGCGCGCGCGAACCGGAGGTTTGCGATCTGGCGGCTCTTCTGACAGCCATGGGCGCAAAGATTGAGGGCGCGGGAACCTCGACAATCCGCGTGCAGGGCGTGACCAGCCTTGGCACCGCGCATTACCGCATCAATCCCGATCGCATCGAAGCAGGAACCTTTCTGATTGCAGGTGCGATCACCGGCGGCGATATCACCGTCTCCGATTGCAATCCCGATCATCTTGGAGCGGTTATCTCAAAGCTCGAAGAGGCTGGCGCAAAGACAGAGATTCTCGGCAAGGATGCCGTCCGAGTCCGCAGCGGCGGTAAGCTGCACGCTGCTGATATCTCCACGGAAGAGTATCCGGGGTTCCCGACCGATATGCAGGCGCAGTATATGGCGCTCGCAACCCAGGCCGACGGCGTGAGCACCATCAAGGAAAACATCTTCGAAAACCGTTTCATGCACGTGCAGGAACTGGTGCGCATGGGTTCGAACATAAAGGTGGATGGACGTACCGCAACCGTGCGCGGCCCATCGCCGCTGTCAGCCGCTGCCGTAATGTGCTCTGACCTGCGAGCATCGGCCTCGCTCGTGCTCGCTGCGCTCGTGGCGGATGGCGAGTCGATTCTGGATCGTGTGTACCACATGGATCGTGGATATGAGCGGATCGAAGCGAAACTGGAGAGCGTCGGAGCGCAGATCCGGCGCATGGGGAACGTCTTCGGCTGAGTTCCGCAGCTCCTTCGCATTGATCCTCTCTTCTCACTGCTAACTGTGACTCGAATCACGGCTCCGCCCTCGCTGCGGCGCTATCATCCTCGGCTGATCTGCCGACCATCTGCGCGCTCGAATCCTGCGCAGGCTTCTCCATGTTCCTTCGTTGCGGGGCCTGACTCATCTGGCGTGCAGCTCTTGCGGCGATCAAGGAGGATCGCAGCCATGAAGCGCAACGGCAAGAAGATCGTCATCATTGGCGGAGGCATCGCTGGCCTCAGCGCGGCCGTGTACGCGCTGAAGAGCGGCTACGAAGTAGAGATCCTCGAAATGCATGACATGGCGGGCGGACTCGCCATGAGCTGGCGGCGCGGACCTTACACTTTCGAGACTTGCCTGCACTGGCTGATCGGTTCGAAGCCCGGCGGCGAGTTCAACCAGGTCTGGAAGGAACTCGTCGATCTCGACAAGCTCGCCTTCGTGAACCCGCATGAGTTTGTCCGCATCGAGACCGAAGACGGCGACAGCCTGCGCGTGTACACCAACGCCGACATGCTCGAGGCAGAGCTGCTGCGCCGCGCTCCAAATGACATCGCGGCAATTCACGACTTCATCCATGCGATCCGGTCCTTCAGCAAGTTCAAGCTCCTCGATCCATCGGGAGGCATCGCAGACAACTGGTTCAACATGCTGCGCGATATTCCGGTGATGCCTCTGCTGATGAAGCTGGGCCGAATGAGCGGCAAAGAATACGGCGCGCGCTTTGCCGATCCGCTTCTGCGCGGCTTCTTCTCCACCGGAGACATTGGCAAGCTGACCGCGATTGCGATGGTGCTCTCACTCGCTTGGATGAATGAGCAGGATGCTGGCTACTGCATTGGCGGTTCGCAGGCGCTCATCCGGCTCTTCGAAGAGAAGGTCGCCGAATTGGGTGGCACGATCCGATTCAATGCCAGGGTCGAGCGGATCGTAGTCGAGGATGACCGGGCGATCGGTGTTCAACTGGAAGGCGGTGAAGCGCTGCAGGCAGACTGGATAGTCTCTGCAGCGGACGGCCACGCAACCATCTATGAAATGCTCGGCGGACGGTATCTCGATGATTCGATCCGCAAGATCTACGCAGAGTCGGAGACGTTTGCCTCATACCTTCAGGTCTCGCTGGGCATTGCAGACGATCTGAGTGCCGAACCGCCAATGCTGACGCGCATTCTTCGTACTCCGATCATCGTCGATCCGGGAACCGAGTTGAGCAGCGTTGCTTTCCGATTCTTCCACTTCGATCCGACATTTGCGCCGGCGGGCAAAACTGCAGTCACTTCCATTCTTCCGACGCGCAATTACGAGTACTGGAACGATCTTCGCAAAACCGATCCGCTTCGCTACCGGGCTGAAAAGTCGCGGGTCTCGGACGCGGTGGTTCACGTTCTCGAGGGACACATACCCGGAATTCGCGAGGCGATTGAAATCACGGATGTTTCCACGCCGGCCACGGTGATCCGGTATACGGGCAACTGGAAGGGCTCGCAAGAGGGCTGGCTCATGCCGCCAGGAGCAGGGCTCAAGCCGTATCCGAACACGCTGCCGAAGCTCGGGCACTTCTTCCTGATCGGTCAATGGATCATGCCCGGCGGCGGACTGCCGTCAGGGCCGATGACGGCGCGGCCAGCCATCAAGGCAATCTGCAAGCAGGATCATGTGCCATTCGAGATCCACGCGGAGGTGCGCAAAGAAGCGATGGCTGCCGGCTCCTAGCCCTCAGCCGGAAAAGCGGGAACCATTTTCCCGTTTCCGGCGTAGCTAGCTCCATGAGAGTTTCTCTGACAGTAGCGGCAGCGATTTTGTGCGGCGCAGTTCCCGGTTCCGCGCAGATGGTGAGTGTCACATGCGATCAGACTCTGACCGCGCCATTGCACGCACGGTCTCTGCTTGGCATCGAATCGCGGCCGGCGGGTCTCGAGATTGTTGGGACTGACGAGGAGACGATTCACGTCACCTGCAATTCGCGCAACGGCGACGACGAGAACGCGAACCGCATTCGGCTGCGATTTTCTCCCAACGCTACTGGAGGCAAGCTCAAGATCGAGGGCGAGCACCTGCGGCACAACAACGGTGCGCAGATTCGCATCGAGGTGCCGAAGCGAACGGCCCTGATGGTGAGGATGTTTGCGGGCGAGGTGAAGACCGAGCAGGTCTCCGGCGACAAGGACATCGCCATCGGCGCCGGCCAGATCACAATCGACAACCACAGCTGGAACTACCGCAGCGTGGATGCCTCTGTGAGTATCGGGCAGGTGAATGCTCCGATGTACGACGCAAATAAGGGAGGGTTCTTCCGCGGCATCTCCGAGTCGACCCAAGACGGCGAATACCGGCTACATGCCCACGTGACCACGGGCCAGATCGATCTGCATGGGACGCGAACGCCGCCCGGAAGCACACCGAAACCCGACTAAACCTGGTCCTCTGCTTTGGAGCGGACCGATACCCCTCCCCCCCGGGGGGTATCACACGATTTCAACAAGATACGGACGGACACGTCTGTAGGCCATTGAAAATGCGATCCTTAGAATCCAAATTATAGAAAACACAGGGATTACGGTTCGAAATGATCTAAAAGCGTGCCGCATTGCGGTGTGCGGGTCCGATCCGCAGCTAAGTTCGCTTCCATCGTTCCCGCAGCCACTTCCATCATTCCGTGCAGGATTCAGCAGCCAACATTCTGTTCGTTGAAGCACCTCATTTCTGAATTGCAGTTGGCATTAGCCGATGCTCATGGAATGGCGACGTTGGACCTTGAAGAGCAACTGCAGTTCCCCCCTCGATCGCCTGCGGCGACCTCCGGTCGGAATGAGAAGGTTTGGATGCGGGGTGTTGTTCGATTGAGTTTGTGGTCTGTGAAGGGGGTATTCAGCGGCCTGGGCTGCTGCTGGCTCCGCTTTTGTAAGAGAGATTGAGCGCTAGCGCGGAACAACCTTGCGTCGCGCTTCCTGCGCCTTCCAGAGCCTGCCGTGATCCTGTACGGTCCAGCTGTTTACTATCTGCTAACTCCATGAAGGAATTTTTTGACGGTCTGTTTGCGGAAAGATGCTGCTTTCATCGGTTTACAGCAGGGGGTGGCCGTAAAGATGTTGTTTGAATAGGTTTAGCCGCACAGATATCCCAGCAAAGGACTTAGCAGCCCAAACCAGCGACGGAGAGGAGCCGCTTTGATCCTCGAGGCGCGGTTCGGCGGTTTGAGGTAGAGCATGCTTCTATTGTGCCGAATTTGAGCGAGATTGCCTGCAAAACGGAGGGGATGGTCAATTGTCTTGCGCTGGTTCTTTCTCAATCCTTCTATTCGAGTCCAACGCGTCGGAGGAAATCGCTGAACCTAGGGTCGCCGCGGACCGCATCGAAGCCGGGGTATACCTTGAGGAACTGCAGCATTGTTGACTGCTCCCGATATGCGCGCTCCAGCCATTCGAATGCTCGGTCATTTTCACCGAGCGCCAGATAGGGGATGACGAACGCGGCAGCCGGAACATAGCCCGTCTCTCTACGTTTGCTCAATTCGTCGATCAGGCGCAGTGCATCGCTTCGGCGGCCAGCGTGCGCGTAGGCCGCCGCCAGCAGCCCAATGGAGGCCGGACTGCGATTCATCATTGAAACTGTCTTATCAAGCACGGGAATCGCGTCGCGGGGATGACCGTCAGCGATCAGGACGAATCCAAGCAGCCAGTGAGCCCAAGCGTCGTCCGGGTTCACTGCGATGGCGCTACGCAGTTCTCGAATGGCTTCATCGTAGTGCCTCGAATTGAACAAAATCCAGCCCGCGTTAAAGCCTGCGAAGCCAAGTGGGTCAAGCCTCCGAGCGCGCTGCGACCAAGCTATAGCTTCGTTTGTACGTCCCTGACACAGCAGCCAATGTGCGTATCCGAAATGCGCTCTCCCATCATTTGGGTTTAACTTCAGGGCACGCTCGTATTCACTTTCCGAATCGCTCCACCGCCATTGAGTCATATATATGCTGGCCAGGATTGCATGCGCATCGGAAAGATCGGGGTCTAGCTCGAGGGCCTTTCGTGCTGCGCTGATCGCTTTCGGACGCCATTCTCCGGGGTCACCACCGACCACAACCAAAGTGAGGCTTAAGTACGCATTCGCCAGCCCTACATAAGCGGGTGCAAAGGTCGCGTCTCTGCTTATTGCCGTTTCGAAGTAAGGAATGCTCTTCTCAATGCCCGCCTTGTCGGCCTTGGTGTTGCTTTGGTTGAGCTCTCTCAGGCCTTTCAGATAGCTCTCATGCGCTTCAGGAGCTACACGACGGACTGCGATGAGGCGTGCATGCTCCTCTCCAGTGACTGTGACCTCGACTTTGCTCGCGATCGCTTGTGCTACTTCACTTTCAAGAGACAGAATGTCCTGGAACTCGCGATCGTAGCTTTCCGACCAGAAGTGTTCGTCGGTGGCCGCTCGAATCAATTGGGCGTGGACGCGAATGCGGTCGCCTTCTCGTATCACCGATCCTTCGACGATCGCGTCGGCACCCAGGGCCTTGGCAATCTCCGGCACCGAGAGTTGAGTATCTTTAAAGCGCATCACCGAGGTCCGCGAGATGACCCGTAGATCGTGGATCGCCGAAAGTCGTCCGATCAGCGTCTCTGTCATTCCGTCAGCGAGGTATTCCTGTCCTGGGTCACCCGACAGATTTTTCAAAGGCAGAACCGCGAGCGAGCTGATTTTTGGTTGAGCTGCATTTCTCATGCGGCTCTTGATAGAAAAGTAGGCAACCGCAAACAAGGCGACCCCAACTATTCCAGCCAGAACCAGCCAGTGACGCTTTCCCAGAGTGCTTTCCCTGCGTCCGATTTCATCATCTCTTGCCGCCTTGGCACTGGGTTCATCTGCGGTCGGTTCAGCGACTGGCTCCGGTACGGCAGCGGGCTCTGAAGCTGCAGGAGACGGGAGAGGAGCTCCGTTGCGGGCGGAATGATCCAACTCGCCGGCTAATTCGACAGCGCTGATAAACCGATATCCACGGCGAGGGACGGTTTCGACATAGCGGGGCCGGTCGGCTTCGTCGAGCAGTGTCTGGCGCAAGCGCTTTATGGCGCTGTTCAGTCCGTGATCGAAATCGACGAACGTGTCGGCCGACCAGAGACGTTCGCGCAGCTGCTCGCGTGTTACCAACTCACCAGGGCGCTCCAGGAGGTGTATCAGTATCTGGATGGGGTGCCCGCTGAGTTTGAGCTTGATGCCGTGTTTGCGAAGTTCTCCTGAGTGCGCGTCGAGATAGAACGGCCCGAAACGGTATCGTTGTGCCTGATTCTGTGGCGCGCCCTCCATCCTCACCTCGTGGAGGTCATTGTACTTGAAGTCACCTGGAGCTCTAAGCCTCGTTAATTCAATCACCTGAGCTGTCAGATACGATCCACCCGCTTTCCATTGACCTTGCAATCCGGGCAGACGAGAGTCGCATACGTAGCCGGGTGATGCCGGTTGGACCGGCCAGGAGAGAAAAGCTCATGAGGATAAATTGCTCAAGAATCAAAACAGTCTTAGGACTCCTTGGTATCGCCTTGATGGCAATTGGGGTCACCGCCGAGGCACAGAATTTCGGGCCCTGGGGAACGGCGGTCAGCGTCGATCCCCAGCGTCTCAACCACGTCAATACGTCCTTCAACGATGGCTGCCCCATTGAAGGCGCGGAGGGGCACATGCTGTTCTTCGCCTCCGACCGTTCAGGAAACCTGGACATCTGGGTGGCTTTCCGGGAGAAGGATGACGACCCTTGGGGATCCCCTGTCGCACTGCCCGCTCCGGTAAACACGGGCGCCAGCGAATTCTGTCCCACGCCATTACCGGGTAATGGACTTCTGTTCGTCAGCACGCGCGCCAATAACTGCGGTGGCACCGGGAACAACCCGGACATCTATTACACCCGTCTGCATCCGGTTCTTGGCTGGTTGCCACCCCGGGCCCTCAGTTGCGATGTGAACAGCGGTGCCGAGGAGTGGTCGCCCTCTCTGGTGGAGTCTGAGGGCGAAACGATGCTCTTCTTCTCCAGCACTCGCTCAGGTGCTCAGAAGATCTATTCGACCACGCTGCTGCAAAACGGCGACTGGGCGCCCGCAACCCCGGTCGACGAACTGAACTGGGCCGGCGCCCAAGATGCCCGACCAAATGTCAGAAAGGACGGACTGGAGATTGTGTTCGATTCAACGCGCGGCGGAGGAGCTCCGGATATCTATACAGCCACAAGATCGAGCATCTTTGACCACTGGTCTGCACCCGTGCCGTTGGATTCCAATATCAATTCGCCCTTCTCCGAAACAAGAGCGACTTTATCGCGCGACGGAGAGCGGCTCTATTTTGGATCCGCGAGGGCGAACCATGCAGGTGACACTGGCAGCGACATATTCGTCTCGGAGCGATCCAGGCCCGGGCACTCAAAAAGGCGCGGGAAATGATCGCTGACTCGTGCGTCTAAGTTAGTTCCTATTCTGGAGAGTTGCATCAGGGCTGTCGAACACGACGGCCCTGACGAACGAGCGGACACTCTCCTTGAAATCTTCATCGCAATTACGGCTGGCAGTCCAGCATCGACAAAGACCTACATCGAAGAGATCGAGCGTAAGGACGCTGAATCACACGAGATGGAGGGAGATCACTCGGAGTGAGATTGGGTGTCCGGGGATCAACCGGGTGCTGGCTACAATCAGATGCCCCCACTGAATACAAGGTTATGCCCCCACTTGTGGCAGCCCCGAGTACAATTTATTGTCATCAAATACCGAGTTGGCGACAACTCGATCCATGACTCGCAAAAAAACCGACAAAGGCTGTCGGACGCAGCGGAGTTGCCGTTCTAGTGTTGGGAAACCAGTTCAACCTCTGGCACCGTACTGACTCGGTATCCGTCGACTGAAACCTCGTCGGGAAGACTGAAGACAGACGGCTTCTTTGAATCGTATTGCACGGTGATCTTGGTGTTGATCCAATCTCTCATCAGCACTCTGGCGCGATCTTCGGCTACTCGTAAGCCAAACCGACCGGAGTAGTACTCTTGGTCAACCACGTAAGAAAAGGTAAAAAACGGGAGCTCTTCCCTGAGATGCCCGACTCGTTCGACCAATTCCATTGCCGCCGACTGTATTGTCGCCTCAGTCTTAGGCCAATCTGAAGTGTCTGCCGTTTTCTGTTTGAAGATATAGAGGCGGCCGAAGCGATAAAGCAAAGCGGCAGCCACAATGACGACCGAGAGCGTCTTTAAGAGCATCTCTTCGCAATCCTTCTGACTTGGAACGGTGATCCAGTGACGCGTATAGCGGCCACATCGTTATTCTGCCACTTCGGTTCCATTCTGAGCGGATCACCGGCAACCATCGCTTTGAGGGCAAGAAGTTGTTAGTGTCCCCATAGGCGAGAGCAGACTTGCGATCCGCGCTAAGCCTCTTACCCGCTCAGTGTGGCAGGACTGATGCTGCAACAAAGCCCCCAAATGCGAACAAGAAACCTGTTATCGCAAGAGTCCACATCTGCCAACGCTTGGGGCTGTCCGGATACATCGTTGCGTGGAGTTTCTGAATCTCGTACAGATTCCGCCTATCCCGAAGTCGATGATTGCTGGGCAGTCTCGGAATGACCTCCTTCGCCATGGAATCAAGCCGAAGATTCGCCGCTATCACAAAGACGGTTGCGATCCCGAAGCACAACAGAAATGTCAGTCCGGCTGGCGAAATCTTTGTAACCTCTGTTCCGTGAAATTTTCTCATGCTGCCAAAAGAGGGCGTGTCACCGGCGATGCGGACACTGAGGTCAAAAACTTGCCGCATCTCCACGGGGGTAGAGGCTAGGGCACCCATTAGGTCCACCTTCTCTGCCGGGGATGATGCTGCTTCAGCATCCTCGCAATGGGGGCATAACGTTGTACAGGTTGGGGACATATCACTGTACCCGGTGGGGGCATATCGTTACATCGAGTGGGGGGATTCGTTGTAATCCGCACCGGGGGCAGAGCGGCCGGATTCGGCACGGAGTCACTGGCGCTGGATGCAGCGAGCAGGCCTTCGGGTTCCGCGATGCGGGCGAGGAGCAAGCTCTTGAGAGCAACATGAGCGGGATCTTCGGGAGTGGAGTCGACGGACTGATCGAAGCGGAGGAAGGTGGCCCGAAGTGCGGTGATGGTGGCCTGAAGATTGAGAAAAGATGAGCTATTCGACAATGGGTGACCTGCAACCATGGTTTCATGGCTGCAATGTCTTGGACGCATGAGGTTGGAGATAGCCGTGAGGGCTGTTTGGAGCGGCAATGGGACCGCGCGACTAGCGCTTGCGTCAGCGTCCTTCGTCGTCCGTGGGTCTCACTGCCATCCCCGAGGCGATCAAGCGGATCGCCTGGCTGAACGGAACTTCAAGGATGTCGCCCTCGCCATAGAACAGCGGGAAATGCGGGTCCGGAACACTCAACCGCGCGCCTTTGAGGTACGGCTGAATCCCGAAACTTCGAATGGCTCTGAGGCGAACCATGGTCTCAGGATGAGCATCTCCCGGCATTGAGTCCTGGCGCATCATGCGGGCTCGATCAGTTGCGCGGCTCCTCACCGGTCGTGGTGCGCACGGAAATCTCCAATTCGCAGATGGCTTCACGGATGCAACTCGCCACCTTCTCCGTCCGAGCATTTCCCTTCTCGGGATAGTCTACAGCGGTCAACAGAGAAAGGGTTGCCCGCAGAATACGCAGCAGGTCGATCTGGCACGCGTACGTCACCCGAGTTTTGATGCGCGTGCGGAATCTGGGGTTCCCAGCGGAGGGACTCTTGCTCAACGATGAGCTGACAGCAAGGCGAGAGTTCGCGTATGTCCGATGTCATGAGGCCGGGTTCCGTCTGCGGGGTTTGAAGAGCCTCCCGATATACCTGGAGAAGCGGACGATGCAGACGATTCTGGTAGCCCATGATGACGTGGCCCTATTGAAAGGATGGAAGCTGGTTCGATGATGGCAGCGCATCCGATGGCGGAGCAATACAACTGTGTGGACGCGCTTTTACAACTTTCGGCAAACCCCGACACCCTAATTCTGCGTGCGTTGTTCAGCTAGCGCATCAAGTTCGGCGATGGCTTCGAAGAAGTTGCAGCAAAAGTACCCTCATGCCGGGGCTGGGCTCTGCCAAGCCCTCGTAGTACTGCAGCAGTCCAAGAGCGCTATGCACTGTTCTGAGCAGTCGCTGACGCGATTCGGGGGGAGTGGAGTTTTGCAGAGGTTCTGCGACACTGCTGCATTGTGGTTCATAACACCTCTGCCATCTCTTCGGGGGTCTCAACGGGCTGGGGAGATGCTGGAGAGTGTAGCAATCGAGAGTACACGGCACGGCACAACTGGGAGAAACCGTCGGCGCTCGCGCGAACTCAGGACGTGGCAGGTGGCAGTTCGCCAGGGGCAGCTTCGTCGGCGAGCGCGGGCAATTCCTGGAAGGGGGCAGCAGGCGGAGGAGGCAGGACCGAGACCGCCGCCGTTTGGTCAATCACGATCGGCGCGGGAGGCTCGAAGGGGCGTCCTGCGGGGTTTGCTGCCAGCAGGCTTACAGCCAGATCGATAGCTAACGAAGCGGCGCTGTCATTGGCAGGAGCGGCAGAGGCAGTGAGAGCAGCCTCAAGCGCGGCGCGCTCAGCGCTTTGTGCTGCAGCTTCGTCGACCGCCTGGAGTTCAGCCACCCGTTGCAGGAGAATGCTTTAAGCGTCGCGACAGAGGGATCATCGGAGGCGATGTCAGTCTGCTGCTCCACATGAGCGAGCGTGGCGCGGAGAGCTTCGTTGGTGCGAGTATTGACTTGACACGGCATTTGCCTCTGGACGGTCACCTTTTGGAAGCACGGCTTGCGAAAGAGTTTGCGTGGAGCAAGCGATGATCACAGCTGGTCGACACGGTCGAGGATTGGGACGGCGCGTCAGCGCACTCGCCCGCCGATTTAAGCTGCGCGCTGTCCTGGCGAAGGACGCACGAAGACAACGAGGACTTTGCATGGGGACTTCTCGGCTCTCCACACCATCGGCTGGTCGGTGGTCACCACGAGACTGTCACCTGGCTCCAGCGTTTCGTGCGATCCTGCGACGCTCGCGAGGAGAGTGCCTTCGATGACATACGCGGTGAGTTCACTCACGCTGCCGCATTCACCGATGGACGATGAGGCTCCAGCTGGAATTGCGATGATCTGCGAGAGTTGGTGTCCGTCTGCAGTAGGCACGTGCAGCGGCGTGGGCCGTGAGACCTGGTCGCCGCGATGGCCTGAGGTGTGCGCCTGGCGCGTGATGGCTACGGAGTGGTGCTGCGGTTCGCAGAAGAAATGTCCGAGGTTGATTCCGTAAGTGGAGCAAATCTTCTCGAGCGTGTGGAGCGTGGGCACCATTCGATCCGTTTCGAGCTTGGAGAGTAGTGCAGTGGAGAGATTGGTCTGGGCGGCGAGGCAAGCAAGAGTGATGCTTTTTGCGATGCGGAGGGTGCGGAGCTTCAGACCGATGGAGTAGACGGCGAGCGGGTCGCCGGGTTGTGTCTTCGACGAGGACATCCCTTGATGCTGGCAGTTCGTTGACCGATATGATGTGCGATGGGTCACCTGAGGTCGGGCGGCCGGGGGCAAGACTTTATCTCGTCGGGTTGTATCTATGGTCTTTATTGCGGTAGGTGGCGGAGCTCGGCTGCCTGCATGTTCTCGAGTTCGAAGATCCGATCGACGAGAATGCGTTGAGGTAGATGAGCGCGGGATCGTCAGGGCCAAGGCCCGACATTGCTTCGATGTGAAGTACGGTGTCCCGGAGTGCGTCGAGAGCATGAATGGGGAACTGCTGAGACATTTGGCCCAGATTTCTGTCTTCTGACTTTAGATGCTTCAGAGTGGCGGGGAATAAGCGCGAAATACTCGGTCGCCGCTACGGGGCTTGAATCGATTCTTCAAATCCTTCCCAGGAGTGCGCCGCTGCGGCGGCTTCTCCTGGGCGATATCCGGACGCTCCTCCGGGGCTATCGGCGGCTTCAATTCGCTTTCATCTGCTCATTTGTGGCACTTATGCTCTGTCATGTGCTGACCCAGTGCTCCAAAACTGCGCTCCTTCTCGCCAAGCGTGAGTTCTACCTCAGGATCGAGCATTTTAAAGCCGCGAAAGTCGCCGCTCTGAAATAGATCCGCTTGCTGTGTTGTGAGCTGTGAGAGCTTGGTGAGGATTTGAGCGACGTGGGAATAAAGCCTGTCGTACTCGGCACAACGTGTCATGCATTTAGAGATGCGTGCCGTGGGAGTTCCGTTCACGCTGCGCGGCACGGATAAATCCGTTCCCTTTCAAAACATACAGAATGGGAGTTTATCAGCAAGCTGAGGTGCCAGAGGAGACCTAGCGCCAGCTTACGGCGAGGTGCCAGCGGAGGTGGTGCTTCTCGGTTTTGGCGAGGACGGTTTGGTATTCGCGCAATTCGAGGAGGATGGGCTGCGTTTCGGATCCGAAGGCGGTGGGCGATTGAGAAAGGTACCGGATGAGCGCTCTGACCGTGGTGAGGCCCTCGGCGGGATCGAACCACTGGGGCTTGGGAAGATGGTGCGCCCAGTCCGGATCGCCGGCGCCCTGCTCAAGCAGAACGCACATCGAGTTTTCGTCGGCGGAAAAATACTGCAGCAGCGGAGAGACGCCGAGTGACTCGGCTAGCCGCTCCAGTGCATCTTCATTCCGTGCAAGGGCATGGCCATTGACGAAGATGTCAAAGCCGGGATCTTCTCCCTCGACGACGATGTATAAGCTGGCTGCCATGAATCGATTTACCGAGTCCCTAGTTTCGACCAAGTTTTCCAAAGGTTCAATGGTTTCGGAGTAGGTGCAAGATTACGCAAGTTTGGTATGAACCCACTTTGCCATACAACGAAAGGGTTACAGCTAACAGTCAAAACTGGAAACGCAACTAAAATCGGAGTCACCATATTGTTGCGTTGAGGTCTTTTTCCCTTGGTGGATTGGAGCAAATTACCGGATCTGGCGGCTATTGCCGCGCTTACGTGCGCCTTCGCATCGGTTGCGCGCCGTGGGCCGACCTCTACCTCGCGCCATTGGCTGATGGGGTGGGTACTGATCGCGGTGCATTTCGCTGCTTCCATCTTTGAGCCCGCGTCACCATTTCTAGGAGCTCTGGCTGGGGATATTGGAACTGCAAGCCTGTGTGCGGCGGGCGTTTTGTTTATGTGGGCGTCGGTGCCTTATCGCATCGAGCGGTCGAGCCAGTTGATGCTCGGTTCCCTTCTGGGCTCGAGCACTCTCTATGTGGTCCTGACGGGGTTTGAACATCCTGCGGCCTGGGCTCTGGATGTTGCCGCGGTTCTGTTCGGCGCGGCGCCGCTGGCGATTGCGCTGGGCGCAAGGCGGAGCTTTACGCACGTATTGCGCTGGCTGCTGGTGGGCCTCTACTGCATGCTGTCGGTGTTCCTGCTGGCGGTTCAAAACCGGCCGGGCAACGGGCTGCTTCTTGGCTTGAACGCGGTCCTGTTTACCGTCTATCTCGGATGCTGCATTCACGTCTGGTACAGCTACCGCGGGCGAGGCAGCGCTGGATCGCTGATCAGCATTGTCGGGTTTCTTGGATGGGCTGGAGTGTTTGCCATTGGGCCGTTCGTGAATGTGTTCGCCCCGGGCACAAAGATCGAGACCGAAGTCTGGAATCTGCCGAAGTACGTTGTCGCGGTAGGAATGATTCTGTTGCTGCTAGAAGATCAGATCGAGCACAACAAGTACCTGGCCCTGCACGACGAGTTGACGGGACTGCCGAACCGCAGGTTGTTCCTCGACCGGCTTTCGCTGTCGTTGGAGCGGGCGCGCCGCATGGAATCGAAGGCGGCGCTGCTGGTCATTGATCTAAACCACTTCAAGCAGGTGAATGACAGCCTGGGACACCATGCGGGCGATTTGCTGCTGAGAAAAGTGAGTGAAATTTTTGCGAGCCGCGTACGCCGGTCGGATACGGTGGCGCGTACGGGCGGCGATGAGTTCTCGCTGATTTTGGAAGAGCCGACGAACCGGTCGAATGCCAAGCTGGTGGCCAAGTCGCTGATGGAGATGCTGAAAGAACCGCTGCAGATTGGGGATAACACGGTGCAGGTGGGAGCCAGTATCGGAGTGGCGGTTTTCCCGGATGATGCGGAGGATATCGAATCGCTTTGCATCGCTGCGGACCTGCGAATGTACGACACGAAGCACGAATCGCGTGACTCGGGAGCGGATCGGCTGCCCGTGAGGTCGGAGCGGCCTGAGGAGCCACGCGGGGGTGAGAGCGCCGGGTTCAAGATGGCTGCACACGCGCCTAAGGTGTGAGCGGGCTTTGTTCGGTCTAAAGGAAGAACTCAGTACGAACCGCGGATCCCTCGGCTGCGCTCGGGATGACAGTCGTTGTTTGGCAGGAAAGAGAAACGCCCGGGTTTGAGCCCGGGCGTTTGTTGTTGATCATGACCGGAGGTCGGCTGGGAGTTTAGCCTCTCCCGCCGCCGCTGCCACCCTGACCGGGGCGTCCGCCGCGACGGCGACGACGACGACGGTTGTTGGCGCCTGCGGGGCCACCGGGACCGCCGGGGCCGCCTCCGGGGCGAGGACCGGCTCCCTGCCCGGCCGGGGCTGGAGCGCCATCAGCGCGGTTGAAGTTCGGCTCGTTCTCTTCGTCGAACTCTTCGCCGCCCTCTTCATCTTCGAAGTCCTCTCCACCCTCAATCAGAATCGTGCTCTGGTTGGAGCGAGGCTGCCGTTCGTCGAATTCGCTGCGGGGACGTGATGGCCGGCTGGCCTGAGGAGCTGGTTGCTCTTCAGATGTGGCGGCGACCGGGCCGGAGTCGCCGTTCTCGGGCGGAGCGCCGGAAGTTGCTGCCAGCTTGGCCTTTTGCTCGCGAATGAGCGCCTTGCGGCTCAGCTTGATACGGTTGCCCTCGATGGCGAGAACCTTCACCATCACCTGGTCGCCTTCGCGCAGCTCGTCCTTTACTTCCTTGACGCGGTGCTCGGCGATTTCGGAGATGTGCAGGAGGCCGTCGGTTCCGGGGAAGAGCTCGACGAATGCGCCGAACTCGGCCAGCCGTACGACTTTACCGAGATAGATCTTGCCAATCTCGGGGACGGCCGTGATGTTGCCGATCATCTCGAGGGCGCGCTTGAGGCCGTCTGAGTCGCTGGATGCGACGCTGACCTTACCGGTGTCGTCGACGTCGATCTTGGCGCCGGTCTGCTCGACGATGCCACGGATGGTGGCGCCGCCTTTGCCGATCAGGTCGCGGATCTTGTCGGTCGGAATCATGAGCGTCTCGATGCGCGGAGCGTACTGTGAGCGCTCGGTGCGAGGTCCGTTGAGCTCAGCGTCCATCTTGTCGAGAAGGAAGAGACGGCCGCGTTTCGCCTGCTCCATGGCTTCCTGCAGGATCTGGCGGGTTAGGCCGCCGATCTTGATGTCCATCTGGAGCGCGGTAATGCCCTTGCGCGTTCCGGCCACCTTGAAGTCCATGTCGCCGTAGTGATCTTCGGCTCCGGCGATGTCGGTAAGGATGGCGTAGTCATCGCCTTCCTTGACGAGGCCCATGGCGACGCCGGCGACTGAGCCGGAGAGCGCGATGCCCGCGTCGTAGAGCGCCAGGCTGGCGCCGCAGACGGAGGCCATCGACGACGAGCCGTTCGACTCGAGGATGTCGGAAACAATGCGGATGGTGTAAGGCTGCTCCGGGCCTTCGGGCAGGACGGCCGTAATCGCACGCTCTGCCAGGGCTCCGTGGCCTACTTCACGCCGACCTACTCCAGTCATACGTCCTGTCTCGCCAACGCTGAACGGCGGGAAGTTGTAGTGAAGCATGAAGTTTTTCTTCTTCTCGCCCTCGAAGCTTTCAAGCCGCTGTCCTTCGTCGGCTGTGCCGAGAGTGGCAGTGACCAGCGCCTGCGTTTCGCCTCGAGTGAAGAGGGCCGATCCGTGGGTGCGCGGAAGGACGCCCGTTTCGATGGAAATGGGACGAATCTCGTCGAAGGCGCGGCGGTCAGGGCGGATGCGGTCCTTGGTGACCTGCTCGCGGAAAGTGCGCTCGCGCAATGCTTCGTAGTAATGGGCGAGCTTCTTCTTCGCATCGGGATCGTCGGCGGGGAGACCAGCTGCAAGCTCGTCCTTGATCTGCTTGATGAGAGAGTAGCTTTCGATCTTGCTGTGCGTCTTGGTATCGAGCGCGTCCTTGAGGCGTTCGCCGACCTTGGCAACGAGCGAGTTGTAGTACGCCTCATCGAAGACGGGGGCGTTGAATGAGCGCTTCTGCTTCCCTGCTTTGGAGACGAGCTCTTCGATGGCGGCGCAGATCTTCTTGATCTCTTCGTGGCCGAACTCGATAGCGGCAAGGATGACGTCTTCCGTCTCCTCTTTCGCGCCGGACTCGATCATCACGATGCCGTCTTTGTGGCCGACGACCATGATGTTCACGGTGGTGTTGGCGCGCTCTTCATAGGTGGGATTGATGACGAACTCGCCATTGACGCGACCTACGCGGACTGCGCCAACAGTAGCGCTGAACGGAACGTCGGAGAGAGCCAGTGCGGCGGCGGCGGCATTGATGCCGATGACGTCGGGGTCGTTCTGCTTATCTGCAGAGAAGACAAGCGCGATCACCTGGGTCTCGTTGCGGAAGCCTTCAGGGAAGAGCGGGCGGATGGGGCGGTCGATCTGACGCGCGGTGAGGATTTCTTTTTCACTGGGGCGGCCTTCACGCTTGATGAAGCCACCGGGGATGCGTCCGCCGGCATAGGTGTACTCGCGGTAGTCCACGGTAAGGGGGAAGAAATCGATGCCTTCACGCGGGTCGGGAGACGCAACCGCGGTGGCCAGAACCACGGTCTCGCCCGTGGTTACCAGTGCAGCGCCGGAAGCCTGCTTCGCCATGCGACCGGTCTCAAAGACCAGACGCTTGCCGCCAGCAAGCTCGACTGTCACTTCTTGTTTAGACATAGAATCCTCTTTTCATTTTTTCGCTTGGGAAACTTTTCAGGGGTGACTCACCGGACAGGCAGGCATGGGAACCAAAGAAAAACGCCGTCTCGAGCGAATGCTTCGAGGCGGCGCTGGTTGCGGTCTGAAGGTGGGATGCGGGCTGAATAGAGCCGACAGTTCCACGCATGACCCGGCGAGGTGCAACATGTGCCAGGTACACCATGGCCCCAGTTGCAGAATGAGACAGGGCCATGACCAGGTTCCGGTCTGGGTGCTTCCGGTTCAACGTTTGCTTTCTGATTTACTTGCGGATACCGAGCTTTGAGATCACGTCGCGGTAGCGATCGGAATCGTGCGTCTTCAGGTAGTCCAGCAGGCGGCGGCGCTTGCTCACGAGCATCAAGAGGCCACGGCGTGATGCGTGGTCCTTCTTGTGTGTCTTGAAGTGCTCGGTCAGTTCGCCAATCCGCTCACTCAGAATCGCGATCTGGACCTCGGGGGAACCGGTGTCCGTATCGTGGGTGCGGAAGCGTTCAATCAATGATGTTTTCTTAGCAGTCGCCAGCACGGCGTATGGTACTCCTCTTGCGTTCTCAGTCCACTCTCAAGTGTCTGGATAGAGATTAACATGAATGACTTGCGACACGGAAACGCGGCGCTGTCCCGGCGCAAATGACTGTAGTGGAAGGGCTGGGAGGCGAGCCGGGCGTTTAGCCCTCAGAATCGAGATAATAGAGAGACAATGCCCTTTACGATTTCCCACGCGGCTGCCGCACTTCCCTTTCGCCGCACACGGCTTGTCATGTCGGCCCTGGTGATTGGTTGTTTTGGCCCGGATCTCGAATATTTCCTTTGGCTGCGGCCGCATGGTCACTTCGGGCATACGCTGCCGGGGTTATTCCTGTTCGATCTCCCCGCGTGCCTGGCGATGCTGTTCCTCTTCCACTGGTATGCGAAAGCGCCGCTCGTTGCGTGCCTGCCCGTGCATCTGCGGGAGCGGATCCACAGGGACGGGCGCCTTGAGATCAGATCGATTTCAAAGTTCCTGCTGGTGTGTGCGTCGATCATGGTCGGCGTGTTGACGCATGTTGTATGGGACTCATTCACACACGACTCCTATTTTCTTGGTCGACTTCTGGATCTGGACTTTCTGAGAGAGAACGTTAAGTTGCCGGTAGTCGGTTATCGAGACTGGGCGATGATCCTCCAGTACGCAAGTTCGGTCTTCGGAATTGTCGCCATGCTGGTGTGGTTCATCTACTGGTATCGGCACACGCCGCCGGATCACCTGGAGAAAGACAGCGGCTTCTTCTCGCGGGAGCGGGTGGTGATCGGGGTTGCGTTTGTTGCTGCGATCCTCGTGGGCCTTGTGCGCGCTGCCATGGGCGGCTTGCCGACCGGAGTTCACGGATACCAGAGGTTTTTGACCTCAACATCAATCTCAGCGATTGCAACGTTCTGCCTGGAGATACTTGTCTACGGGTTTGTACATAGTCGGTTCAAAGAAGAGACCTGATCAATGGCCGAACTCAGCGCTCTACCATTCTCATCTCCGAACCGAAGACATGATATTGGTCCAACCGAGTGTCACCAGCTTAAGCATGACTTCCGCCTACCGTGCTGCCTGTTCGGGTAGCTTGACTGCAGTAATTGGAATCTCAATTGTCCCGACATGATGCGAACGCTGATCGTAGATTCCGGTGCGTAGCCAATACTTGCCTTTCCGAATAGCCAGCCGAGCGTGAAGCTGCACCCCTGTACGTTCCAATGCAGCATAAGACTCTGGCTTTATGTCGAGCTGAACCAAATGATCTTCGCGCGTGACGATGTTTGCGTAACGGTCGTACACAACAAGCGACACATTTAGTGCGCCGGTGTGCTGACCTAATGCTCCGAGATTGAGATCGAGATCCTTCGGATCGATTGTTAAGTCCACCTGGTAGTGGCTTTTATCGTCTACCTGAGCTGGTTTGCCTCCTAACATTGCAGGTGCAATGTGGAGCTTGAATACAATCTGTTGATTTTGCGGCATCCCGAGATCCATGTACGGTAGAAGCGGGTCGACCCTACCGGAGTTCTGGGCCGCCATTTTCTTTAACTGTTGATCGCGAACGGTTATGGCACTGCCGGGGAGCGCTCCCTCGAGCGCGAAATAACCTCGGCGGTAGGAGAGGTTGTACTTGCCACTTTTGACCTTAACTTCGATCTTGCGGAATCCTCCATCCATCTTTGCCTCAGTGGGCGAGTAGGAAAGAGTATAGAAATGCGCACTGTTTGAGGTCACCTGCGCAATCACATCTGAAAGGCTGTTAGAGTTCGCGAAGGCCCGGCCGCCGGATTGCTCGGCGAGAAGCTTCGCGTTCATCTGGTCGGCATTCCGGTCCTCGTCCTCGGCTCTGATCGGCTCATCAGAAGCATCTCGGGCATTTACCGGGTTGCGCTGCGCCGAGTACAAAGTATTGATCGTTATCCCACGCGCATCGACTGGATAAATTGCGGCTCTGGCCGTCGCAAGCATTGCGAGGGTCCTTTCAATTTCGTCCCCGCTGCCCGGATCTCCTCGCAGGTTTTGTAGCCGATCTTCACTCGTCTGGCCTCCGGCCAGAATGCGGTCGGTACCTTTTCAGCAAACCAGATCACGTTCTTCCGTCCGGGAAAGCCCTGCAGAAAGATGGCTAGCTTCTGTAGGTTGGCGAGCGTGAGAAACATACGGTCGAAGGAGCGTGCGGTGTCGTTTACGGTTGTAA
>Ga0105240_10000487_pt1 | contig 73453 bp, 64 predicted proteins | sample KBSC54metaG_FD_80426 | JGI IMG/M metagenome (GOLD analysis project Ga0105240, IMG submission 80426) | Corn rhizosphere microbial communities from Kellogg Biological Station, Michigan, USA - KBS C5-4 metaG | ecosystem: Host-associated > Plants > Roots > Rhizosphere > Soil | place: Michigan, USA...
CCCGCGCGTATCGTGCCGACCTCTTGCATGGCCTGGCCCCCCGGATATCGTGCCGCCCTCGCGCAGCGCCTGGCCCCCCGTATATCGTGCCGACCTCGCGCATCGCCTGGCCCCCCGTATATCGTGCCGACCCTCGCGCATCACCACGCCCTCCGCGCATCCACCGGACCCCGCGCATCGTCCCAACCCTCGCTTATCGCGCCAGGGCTCGGGAATATTTCGTAAATTCGCGTCCCTTTATAATAGTATATGGCCAAGTATAAGGAATACCAGCAATTGAACCTACCCGCTATAGGCCAGGAAGTTCTGGCAAAATGGGAGGCAGACCGGGCATTTGAGAAGAGCGTAGAGCTGAGAGAAGGAGCGACCCCCTTCGTATTCTACGAAGGACCTCCCAGCGCCAACGGCCTGCCGGGTATTCATCACGTCATCAGCCGTTCCCTCAAAGACCTCGTATGTCGCTATAAAACAATGAGAGGCTTCCAGGTCAAACGCAAAGGCGGATGGGATACTCATGGCCTCCCTGTCGAGCTGGGCGTAGAGAAAATGCTCGGCATCACCAAAGAAGACATCGGAAAGAAGATATCCATCGCCGAATACAATGAGACCTGTCGTCGCGAAATCCTGAAATACAAGGACAAATGGGACGAGCTGACCCGCCGGATAGGCTATTGGGTGGACCTTGAGCATCCCTATATCACGTTCGAAAGCAATTATATAGAGTCGCTCTGGTGGATACTCAGCGAGCTTTATAAGAAAGGGCTCCTTTACGAGAGCGTCAGCATCCAGCCGTATTCTCCCGCCGCGGGCACCGGCCTGAGCTCGCACGAGCTGAACCAGCCCGGCTGCTATAAAGACGTAAAGGATACGTCTGCCGTCGTGATGTTCAAGGCGATAAGGGATAAAAAGAGCGAATTCCTGTTCAAAGGACTCGACACCGGCGAAGAGCTCTTCTTCATGGCCTGGACGACCACACCCTGGACCCTTCCATCCAACCTCGGTCTTACTGTCGGCCCAAAAATTGACTATGTACTGGTAAAAACACTTAATCCATACACACATCTCCCCGTAAATGTAGTGCTTGCAAAAGCCCTGGTGGGGAAATATTTCAAATCTGAAGCCGAAAACGGGGATTTTACTTCCCACTCTCCCGAGTCAAAAACCTTGCCATGGAAAATCCTGGGAGGGTATAAAGGTTCACAGCTGGAGGAGCTCCGCTACGAGCAACTGCTTCCTTATGAAGCAAATACACCTGAAAAAGCCGGCGGCGACCCGTTCCGGGTCCTTTTAGGCGACTTCGTCACCACTGAGGACGGCACGGGGATTGTGCACACCGCCCCCGCCTTTGGCGCGGACGACTATAAGGTGGGTACTAAATATAATATTGGTATGCTCGTCATGGTCGATCGCCAGGGAAAGTTTATCGAAGGCCTCGGCGAATTCAGCAACCGTTATGTAAAGAATTATAAGGACGACCCCAACTACGTCGACGTCAATGTGGACATCAGCGTCAAGCTGAAGAAGGAGAACCGCGCCTTCCGCATCGAAAAATACGAACACAATTACCCCCACTGCTGGCGTACCGATAAGCCGGTCCTCTACTATCCCCTCGACGCCTGGTTCATCCGGACCACTGCGCTCAAGGACAGGATGGTCGAGCTGAACAGGACGATCAACTGGAAGCCCAAATCCACGGGTGAAGGCCGGTTTGGCAACTGGCTCGAGAATATGGTAGACTGGAACCTTAGCCGCAGCCGCTACTGGGGAACCCCTCTCCCGGTTTGGCGTACCGACCTGCCGGAAAAACCCACCGAGGAGGACCTGGCGGCAAGGGAAGAGGTCTGCATCGGCTCGGTAGCACAGCTAAAAGAGGCGGTCCGCGCCTCCATCAAAGCCGGCCTTATGTCTCCCCCCGTCGGCGACGACATAGAGACCTATATAAATAAGATAACGGCAGACCTCCACAAGCCCTACGTAGACGAGATCACCCTCGTCGCTCCTTCCGGCAAAGCCATGCACCGCGTAGCCGATCTGATCGACGTATGGTTCGACAGCGGGGCAATGCCCTATGCCCAGTGGCATTTCCCCTTCGAGAACAAAGAGGTCTTCGCCAGCAGCTATCCTGCAGACTTCATCGCTGAAGGCGTCGACCAGACCCGGGGCTGGTTCTATACCCTCCACGCACTTGGCTCCCTCCTGAAGGAGTCAGTGCACGAAGAGCTGAAAAAGGTCGTGCCGGCAAATACCGATCTGGACGCAAAGTACCCCGGCCTTGCTTATAAGACAGTGGTTTCCCATGGACTCGTCCTGGACAAGAACGGCAACAAGATGAGCAAGAGCAAGGGCAACGTGGTAAACCCCTTCGAGACCATCGATAAGTTTGGCGCCGACGCTACCCGCTGGTACCTGATCACCAATGCCTCCCCCTGGGAAAGCATGAAGTTCGATCTCGATGGCATCAGGGAAGTGCAGCGCAAGTTCTTTGGGACACTCTATAATACTTATCAGTTCTTCGCGCTCTACGCCAACGTGGACGGATTCGACTTCAAAGAGGCCTATATCCCTCCGGTGGAAAGACCGGAGATCGACCGCTGGATACTCTCCTCCCTGAACAGCCTGATCGTTAAGGTGACGGAGAACCTGGACGACTACGAGCCGACCATCGCCGGACGACTGATCGAAGAGTTTGTGGATGAGCACCTTTCCAACTGGTATGTAAGGCTTTGCCGCCGCCGGTTCTGGAAAGGCGAATACGAGCACGACAAGATCTGCGCCTACCAGACGCTCTATGAGTGCCTGGAAACTATCTCCCGCCTCATGGCCCCCATATCCCCGTTCTTCTCCGACTGGCTCTTTACCAACCTGGAGGATGCGACCGGCCGGATTCGGGCCGCCTCGGTCCACCACGTCGATTTCCCGGTCGCCAACGCGGACTTTATCGACCTGCCCCTGGAGGAAAGGATGCAGATGGCCCAGGACGCGTCCTCTTTGATCCTGTCTCTGCGCAAGAAGGTCAATATCAAGGTCCGCCAGCCGCTGCAAAAGGTCCTGATCCCCGTGCTCAACCCTGGGATGAAAGATCAGCTGGAGAAGGTGGAAGACCTCGTCATGGCAGAGGTCAACGTAAAAGAAATACAATATCTCTCTGGTACTGATGGTTTTATCAAGAAAAAGATAAAACCCAATTTTATTGCTCTCGGCAAGAAATTAGGCGCTAAAATGAAGGCTGTCAGCACCGCGCTGGCCGAATTCACCCAGGAGAATATAGAAAAATTGGAAAAAGAAGGTGATATTACTTTATTTATTGATAAAGAACCCTTAATATTGACAATTAACGAAGTCGAGATCACCAGCGAGGATATTCCGGGCTGGGTAGTGGCCAATAAGAACGCCCTTACCGTCGCCCTCGACGTAACAGTTACCCCCGAGCTGGCTCAGGAAGGCAATGCGCGAGAATTCGTCAATCGTATCCAAAAGATCAGGAAAGACAATGGTTATGATCTCACAGACAGAATTTTAGTAAAAGTAGCAGACGTACCCGCCCTTTCAGAATCCCTTAACCGATTTAATGAGTATATTTGCGCGGAAATTTTGGCAGATTCGATCGAATTGGTTAAGGAGCCAGCCAATGGCACTGAAATTGAAGTGAATGATATTTTTTTAAAAGTGTTTGTTACTAAAAAAGCCTAACTGTATGGCAACCAAGAAGAAGGCGGCCAAGCCCGCTAAAAAGACGGCGACAGTCAAGAAGATAGCACCGGCGAAAAAATCGGCCTCAAAACCTGCCCAGTCGTCAGGTTCGGGGAAGAGCGTCAAGAAAGCGCCGGTTGCAAAACCTCTTGCCAAGCCCGTAGCTAAAAAGGTTGCCCCGGCCACGGCTGCAAAGAAGTCCGCCCCCATTCAGACTAAGAAGACCGCTGTATCCAATATATCCAAGGCTGCATCCGCAAAGGCCCAACCGACAATTGCGAAGACTCCAGTTCCGCCTGCAGTGTCGAAACCATCCGCCATGCCGACCGCTGCTGCTAAACCAAGCGTTACCGCACCTGCCGTAGCCAAAACCGTAGCTGCCCCCCCTCCACCCCCAGTAGCGGCCATCCCGCCAAAAGTGGAACCGAAGAAACCGGCTGCTCCACCCAAACCGGTGAAAGTAGTCATTCCGGAAATAAAGACAAAAACGGTTCGTAAATACGAGCCGGAATTTACAAAATCAGTATTAGACACCCCACAAGAGGAACAAACTGGACCCACTATGAGATACAGCGACGCAGAACTCACAGAATTCAGGGAATTGATCAATCGCAAATTAGATGTAGCTAAAAAAGAATTAGCATATTTACAAGGCTTGATCACTCGTAAGGACGAGATGGGCGGAGACAACGATGATGCCCGTTATATGACCATGGAAGACGGAAGCATGAGTATGGAACGCGAGCAGCTGAGCCAGATGGCAAGCCGTCAGATCACTTTCATCGATCACCTGGAAAAGGCCCTGATGCGCATCGAGAACAAGACCTATGGCATCTGCCGTGTGACAGGCAAGCTCATCGATAAAGCCAGGCTCAGAGCTGTCCCCCATGCTACTCTTTCCATCGAGGCCAAGCAGATGATGAATAAATAAGGCTGATCAGTGTTATCAACGATTTAGCTCTTCCTTCGCCTTGCTTATCCAGCTACGGTTATCCCGTCTTTCCCTGGAGCTAAGGTGAGGAGCCTCGTCTGCTATGTCCTCGAAGACAAGCCGGGCTTCCTTCTCACGCCCGGCCCCCCGGAGGAACAGGCCATATTGATAGCGCGCCTCAAAATCGGCAAAACGCCCCTTCATCTTCATATATTCCCGCTCGGCCCCTTCCCTGTCCCCGGTATACTCCAGCGCCCGCGCATAAAGCACGTGCTCCTTTGACCGGGCGAACTGCGGCCGCCCATAGAGCCGCCTGGCCATAGCGATCACTTCCGCATACATCCCTTTCCGGAAATAGGCGACGATCAGCTGCTTGATGACGTGCTCGTTCTCCGTAAAGGCGCCGGTCAGACTCTCCGTATACAGCGCGATCGCCTCGTCCGTCCGTCCTACAGCCAGATAGGTATCGGCCAGCATCACCCGATTGTTGAAAGTGTCGGCAAAACGAAGGTGTTTCTCCATTCGCCTGATCCGCCCCGCCGGATTGCTGAATCCGCTAAAGCTGCCGGCGCCCGGCTGCGGCCCGGGTATGCGGCGGACATTGACGATCTCGGTAAAAAAGTAGGCGACACAGCCGATCATCGGCAGGAAAATGATGAGATAGATCCATTTCTGCTCATTGCCTTTCCGCAAACAATGGATTACGCAAATGGCTTGCAGTGCAATAGATATAAAATAAAAATAGCTTGGAAAAAAAGTTAACATATTCATTAGGTCTGGTCAGGAGCTCTCCCGGGCGTAAAAATAAAATTCTGCTGCATTTATCAAAGTCTTTTTTATATATCCATTTATCCTCAATTGTCACCGTGTATGGATATTAGTGATATGGGCTGCAGAAAGATGTTTTAACATGTGGCCTCAAAACCCTACTGCTTATGCCCAGGCTTCTCGTCATCGGACTGATACTTATTTCCGTCAATAGCTACGCCCAGCAAATTTCCTTAACCACGGCGAACTACCAGGCAGCGGCCCGATTCTCGCCAAAGCGGCTGGAGAAGATGATCTTCTCCACGCAGGTCGATCCGCACTGGCTGAAAAAAAGCAATCGTTTCTGGTATACCTATGAAACGACGGAAGGCAAAGAGTGGTATATCGTAGACCCTGTAAAAGGAGAGAAGAAGCCTATGTTCGACCGGGACAGGCTTGCCGCGGCCATCACCCGCATCGTAAAGGACCCGTTCGAGGCCAGACACCTCGGCCTGGACAGCCTGAAATTCATCAGGGATGAGAGCTGGATCCAGTTCGAGGTAAAGAGCTCGCAGGACATTGAGAAGAAGGATTCCTCGACCTCCAAAAAGGGCGCCGCCGCTGCAAAGGAGAAGAAGGTATATTATTTCGAGTACAGTCTTTCCGATGGAACGCTCACCGAGCTGGTCGGCTATAAAAAGCCAAAACACAAGCCGAACTGGGCCAATATCTCCCCCGACAGCAACACTATCGTCTATGGCAAACACTTCAATCTCTACTGGATGGACCACGCCAACTACCAGAAGGCGCTCGCCAACGAAGACGACTCCACGATAGTCGAGCACCAGCTGACTACCGACGGGGTGGAATACTACAGCTATCATGGGACTGGTGGACAGGGCGGCGGCGGCGAGACCAACGTGGACAAAGAGAAGAATAAGGACAAGCGCAAGCCCGCACAGCTGTTCTGGAGTCCCGACTCCCGGCACTTCGTAATGTCCCGCGCCGACCAGCGCAAGGTAAAAGACCTCTGGGTCATCAATTCGCTGGCCGATCCGCGCCCTACGCTCGAGACCTATAAATACATGATGCCCGGCGACAAAGAGGCGCCCATCGAGCAGCTGCTGGTCTTCGACGTAACTGCGAAAACACACCGCACGATCAGCGCCGGTCAGTTCAAAGACCAGGACCTGGCGATATGGTCCGCGCCTTCGGTCGAGCGCCAGCGCGACGACGACTATCGTCCCCAGCTGTGGCTCGGCACCAAGAGCAAATTCTATTTTACCCGCACCAGCCGCGACCTGCATCGCATCGACGTCTGCGAGGCGGGAGTCGATGACACGGTCGCCAGGGCCCTCATACAGGAGCGCCTCAACACCTACGTTGAGGTCCGCCGCCTGGGTCTCGTAGACCAGGGCCGCGAGCTCATCGAATGGAGCGAGCGCGACGGCTGGGCGCATTTCTATCTCTATGACGGCACAGGCAGACTGAAGAACCAGATCACCAGCGGCCCCTTCCACTGTGAAGACATCGTCGGCATCGACGAAAAGCGGCGCATCCTTTATTTCTCCGCCAACGGGAGAGAGCAGGGCGAGGACCCCTACTACCTGCACCTGTATAAGGTCGGCTTCGACGGCAGTGGGCTGACCCTGCTGGATCCCGGCGACTTCGAGCACGCCATGAGCATGGACGACGACAACCAGTATTTCGTCGACAATTTCTCGCGCGTCAATACGACCCCGAAGTCAGCTCTTTACAACAGCCTCGGCAAAAAGGTCATGGACCTGGAGACCGCGGACCTGTCTTCCCTGTTGGCGGCAGGCTATAAATTCCCCCAGCCCTTCAAAGCAAAAGCCGACGATGGCATTACCGACCTGTACGGGGTCATCTACAGGCCATTCAATTTCGATTCGACGCGGCGATACCCGCTGATGGAATACGTCTATCCCGGTCCCCAGACCGAAGCCGTGAACAAGGCCTTTGGCCGCAGCATGGACCGTATGGACCGGCTCGCGCAGCTGGGCATGATCGTTGTTACCCTCGGCAACCGCGGCGGCCATCCCTCCCGCAGCAAATGGTATCACAACTACGGCTATGGCAACCTGAGAGACTATGGCCTGGCCGATAAAAAGGCGGTCGCCGAACAGCTCGCCGACCGCTATTCTTATATCGACATCAACCGCGTCGGCATCCACGGCCATAGCGGCGGCGGCTTTATGAGCACGGCGGCAATGCTGGTCTATCCCGATTTCTTCAAGGTGGCCGTCTCCTCTTCGGGTAACCACGACAACGCGATCTACAACCGCTGGTGGAGCGAGAAGCACCATGGAGTAAAAGAAGTTGTCAGCGAGAAGGGCGATACGTCGTTCGTCTATAGCATCGAGAAGAATCCCGAGATCGCAAAGAATCTGAAAGGCCATCTCCTGCTCTCCACCGGTGACATCGACAACAATGTCCATCCCGGCAATACCATTCGCGTGGCCAATGCGCTCATCCGGGCGAATCGCCGGTTTGACCTCGTCCTGCTGCCCGGCCAGCGTCACGCATACACCGATATGACCGAATACTTCTTCTGGCGGATGGCCGACTATTTTTCGCGCTATCTTATCGGGGATGGTTCTGAGCGGCCGGTGGCTATCGAGCAGATGGACCGGGAGACAGAACAGGTGGGGAATAAGGCCGGGGCCGGCCGGAGCCCGGAGGATGAAGAGGGGTGGGGTGACGACGAGGGGGACGACGACGTCGACTAGCCCTGCCGGGAGATAGCCGTTTCATCTACTTCACCTCCTGCATCTCCACCAGCTTATTATAGAACCCCTGCTTCGCGATCAGCTCGTCATGGGTGCCGCGTTCGACGATCCTGCCCTTTTGCAGCACGATGATCTCGTCGGCGTGGCGGATGGTGCTGAGCCGGTGCGCGATGACGATGCTCGTCCGGTGCTCCATCATCTTGTTGATGGCGTCCTGTACGAGGCGCTCGCTCTCGGTATCGAGGGAGGAGGTGGCTTCGTCGAGGATCAGTATGGGAGGGTTTTTGAGAAGCGCGCGGGCGATCGTGAGTCGCTGTCTCTCGCCGCCGCTCAATTTGCTGCCCCGGTCGCCGATATTGGTGTCGTAGCCCTGCTCTTTCTGCATGATGAAGTTGTGGGCATTGGCGATCCCGGCCGCGCGGATGATCTCGTCGCGGGTGGCGTCGGGCTTGCCCAGCGCGATGTTGGCGGCGATGCTGTCATTGAAGAGGATGGGCTCCTGGGTAACGATGCTCATCTGTTCGCGTACAGATCGAAGGGAATAGTCCTTTATGTTCACGCCGTCGATCAGCAGCTCCCCGCCCGTGACGTCGTGAAAACGGGGTACGAGGTCGGCCAGCGTCGATTTCCCTGCACCGGAGCTGCCTACGAGCGCGATCGTCCTGCCCTTTTCGATGGTCAGATTGATGTTTTCGAGGATGCCCGCGTCATCATAGGAGAAGCTCACGTTACGGAACTCTATCCTGTTTTCGAAAGCGGCCAGTTTCCGGCCCTTTGGATCGTCGATGATGCTGACGGGCGCTTTGAGAAGGTCCTCTACCCGCTCCATGGCCGCGGCGCCGCGCTGGATATTGAAGATGGACGTCGAAAGCGTCTTGGCCGGGTTGATCAGCATCGCGAAGACCGCGATATAGGAGATAAGATCGCCGCCGGAGAAACCCTTGCCGTGAGTGTTGAAGACGAGCATGCCGCCATAGTAGAGGATAACGGTCAGGACAACGACCCCCAGTACCTCTGTCAACGGTGAGGCCAGATCGCGCCTTGCGTTCATCCGGTTACGAATGCGGAAGAGGCTGTCGTTGATCCGTACGAATTTCGTGCGCAGCAGCGCCTCCGCGCCAAAGCCCTTGATCACACGGATGCCGCCGAGGGTCTCGTCCAGCACCGAAAGGCTTTCCCCAAGTCTCGTCGAGGCATCCTTGGACTGGCGCTTCAGACTGCGGCTGATCCGCCCGATGAGAAAGCCGGTGATAGGCAGTAAGACGAGCAGGAACAGCGAGAGATGCGGGCTCAGGTAGATCATATAGGCCAGATAGCCGATGATGGTCAGCGGGTCCTTGATCAGTCCTTCCAGCGTGCTCACGACTGAGGACTCGATCTCATAGATGTCATTGGTCATCCTCGAGATAAGGTCTCCCTTTCTCCTTTCCGTAAAATAGCCAATCGGCAGGGCGAGTATCTTTTCATAGACGTCGTTGCGCAGAAAGGTGATCGTCGCGCTGCGGATAGGGGAGGAGATATAGGAGGCCCAGTAATAAAAGAGGTTCTTCAAAAAAGTAGAGACTATTATCAGCAGACAGATGACGATCAGGACGGTGGACTTGTCATGGGTCTGGACGATGCCGATCAGGATATCTTTCAGTCCGCCGATGGCATTCGTATTGAGCGAGGCCTGTTGCGTGCCGGTGGCGCCCTCCCCGAACAAAATAGCCAGAAAAGGGCTCAGCATGCCCAAAGAGATCAGCCCGAAAACGATAGACAGAACGTTAAAGAACATGTACAGGGCTATCTTCCCTTTGTACCTGGACAGGTACTGCAAAATCACCGAGAATTTCTTCATGCTATATGCCGTAAAAATGTATGTACTAAATTTATTAACTAAATTTGGGGACAAATGTAGCGGTATTAATGTTAAGAATATGCAAGAAGGCAAAAGACAAAAACAGGTAGGAGCATTGCTGATGGAGGAGCTGAGCGGTATCTTTCAACGCCTTGGCCTTAGCATGATCGACGGTGGACTGGTATCCCTGACGGCGGTAAAAGTCACTCCCGACCTGCTCGAGGCACGGGTATACCTCAGCCTCTTCCAGGTGAAGGACACGGCCGCGGTCATGAAGAAGATCGAGGACAGGGGCCGGGAGATCAAACGCGAGCTGGCCGACCGGGTCAAACACCAGCTGCGCCGGATACCCATACTTCAGTATTACTATGACGATACGCTGGAGCACGCGGATAAAATGGAGGAGTTGTTCAAAAAGATCAAGGCGGAGCGGCCGCCGGATAGCGACTCTGCCGGGGTGGGCGGTGAACAATGAACCTGCTTTTCGCGTGGCGCTATTTCCGTGCAAAAAAATCGACCAATGCGATCAACATAATAGCCTGGGTCAGCATGTCGGCCATCGTCGTAGGCGCCGCCGCCCTGATCCTGGTCCTCAGCGTCTTCAACGGTTTTGAAGACCTGGTGAAGTCTCTCTATACCAGTTTTTATCCCGACATGAAGATCAGCCCGGTCTCCGGGAAGACTCTGACGCTGACACCGGAGCAGCTGCAGCAGCTCGCGGGGGTAAAGGGCATGAAGGCTTATTCACTGGTGGTGGAGGACAAGGCCATTCTCGAGAACGATTCTACGACCTATCCCGTCTATTTAAAGGGCGTTGACAATAATTTTTTGAAAGTTTCGGGCGTTGGCGGGCACATAGAGCGCGGTAAATTCGACCTGGGCACCAGCGAGCACCCGATGGCCATCCTGGGCTCGGGTGTGGAGTATGCTATACGCGTGGAGGCAGAACGCTCCCTGCTGTCGCTGGGTGTTTACCTCTTCAGGAAAGGGACCGACTATTCGGCCGACCCCGCCTCGTCGATCAGCCACGAGACCATGGGCACTTCGGCTGTCTTCCGTATCCAGCAGGACTTCGACAACAGCTATGTGATCACCAATATGGCATTTGTCAAGCGGATGTTAAACCTGCAGCCTGACGAGTATAGCTATGTCGAGCTCGCGATCCCCGACGCGACCCAAACCGAATTCGTCCGGCAGCAGCTGACCCGGTTGCTGGGCAAAGACTACCGGATACAGACGCGCTACCAACAAAATCAGAATCTCTACAGTGTCATGGGGACGGAGAAATGGTTTATTTATATAGCCCTTACCCTGATATTGATCGTAGCCGCCTTTAATATGGTAGGTGCGCTGACCATGCTGGTCTGGGAGAAGCAAAAGGATATCAACGTGCTCAAGGCGCTGGGGGCCCGCAACGGGCTCATACAAAAGATCTTCCTCAGCGAGGGAATGCTGCTGGGGATGATGGGCGGCCTTTCCGGTATGCTGATCGCCCTGATCATTTGTGTCCTGCAAATAAAATACAAGCTTATCCCGCTGCAGGGTGATTCCTTTCTCATTGACTACTATCCTGTGAAGCTGGTTGGGACAGATTTTGTGATGGTATTCCTGACGATACTGGGGGTAGCGCTGCTGGCTTCCTGGCTGCCATCACGAAAGGCTGCTGCACAGCCGATCGAGCTCAAGACCTAAAAAGACGTAGTCCAAAAACTACAAACCCCGATCCGGAGACCAGGGTTTGATATTTATCAAGTAAACTTATTATTAATAGTCGCCAAGCGTTTCGGGGAGCTGCGCCAGAGCCTTGGCGAGCTGTTCGTCGTTGGGGGCGATACCGTGCCAATGGTGGTCGTTCTGCATGAAATCAACGCCCTTGCCCATGACCGTGTGCATCATGATGCCGATAGGCTTGCCCTGTCCAACCAGGCCCTTGGCCTTGTCCAGCGTGGCCACGACCTCGTCCATGTCGTTGCCGTTCATTTCGAGGGTAGTCCATCCGAAGGACACGAATTTCGCGTGGATATCGCCGAGATCCATGACGGATTTCGTCGTTCCGTCGATCTGCTGGCCATTCCAGTCTACGGTAGAGATAAGATTGTCTACCTTGTGTGCAGCGGCAAACATGATCGCCTCCCAGTTCTGGCCCTCGTCTAATTCTCCGTCGCCATGGAGTGAGAATACAATATTTTTATCGTTATTGAGTTTCTTAGCAAGTGCGGCTCCGATGGCAACGCTCATGCCTTGACCAAGAGATCCGCTGGCAACTCTTACGCCGGGAAGATGTTCATGAGTGGTAGGGTGACCTTGAAGACGGGAATTGATCTTCCGGAATGTAGCTAGCTCTTTGATGTCAAAATATCCGGACCGTGCCAGGGCTGAATAAAAGACAGGGGAAATATGACCGTTAGACAAAAAGAAGATGTCCTCGTTCTTTCCATCCATATGGAAATTGGGATCGTGCTTAAGAACCTTGAAGTAGAGTGCAGTAAAGAAATCAGCACAACCGAGAGAACCGCCGGGGTGACCACTTTGGGAGCCATGGACCATTCTTACGATATCTCTTCTGATCTGGGAAGCTATTGCTTTTAAGTCAGCCATATTGTTGGATTTATTGATTCTTTTTTTTTAGGTAGGCAAATCTAAAGGTTTTTTGTCAAGACCAGGGATTCAATTTTTTGTCGTATTCGAGGGTTTTTTCTATCTTTCCACCGAAAATCTCCAGCTGTCTTCTTTATCCCAGCTTACCTGCCATTGTTCCGGGATTGACCATCAAGATTCAATTACTCGTATTAGTAGCATATAGAAAGAATTGTTATTTTTGTTCATGAATCAAAATCAGACTGATGTTTGATGTTTTACTTTCGATAGCTATTTCATTTACGATCACGTTCCTTGCCATTCCTGCTGTTATCAATGTGGCCGAAATGAAGAAGCTCTTCGATATGCCCGATGCCCGCAAGGTACATAACGCGCCCATCACCCCGCTGGGAGGACTGGGTATATTCGCCGGTTTCATCTTCGGCTGTCTACTTACGGTACACTTTAATCAATACCCTGAGCTCCAATACTTTATAGCGGCTTCTTTTGTAATCTTCTTCCTGGGTCTGAAAGACGATATCCTCATTATCTCGCCTGTTAAGAAGTTCATTGGCCAGGTGCTGGCTGCCTTTATCATCATCTACTATGGCAATATCCAGATACGGAGCATGCATGGTTTCCTCGGCGTCTATCAGCTGCCGGAGATGTTTAGCCTCCTGCTGACCTATTTTGCCGTTATCGTTGTCATCAATTCTTTCAATCTCATCGATGGGATTGACGGCCTGGCCGGCAGTCTCGGTCTTCTGTCCACGACCATCTTCGGGGTTTACTTTCTTTATATCGGGATGCTGCCCTATGCTGTTATCGCTTTTGCCTTGTCCGGCAGCCTGCTGGCCTTCCTGATCTTTAACTTCCAGCCCGCCAAGATCTTCATGGGGGACACGGGTTCCCTGCTGGTAGGGACGATCAATGCCATTCTCGTATTGAAGTTTATCAATATCGCGGGTACAGGTGATGTTTGGTTCCCCATTCCCGCCACCCCCGCGGTCGGGTTTACGATCCTGATGATCCCGCTGCTGGATACGCTGAGGGTATTTGGGATCCGGATACTCCACCGCCGTTCGCCTTTCAGCCCCGATCGCAACCATATCCACCACCTCCTGCTCGACCGGGGATTCTCCCATCGCACGATCACGTTGCTCCTGGTCGCAGTCAATGCCCTCATGATCGTCCTCGTCTTTATGGCCCGGTCGGTCAACTGTACGATACTGTTGTTCTCCGTTTTTGCTATTTTCTTTGCCATGATCGCGGGTATCTATTACCTTATGCCTGCGCCCCGTCTATTTGTGGCCAAAACCACAAAGAAGGAGAATGCCCAGCTCACCAAGGCTTCCCACCTGGTACCCCTGACGAAAGATTCTATACTGGAACAGAATAATTAGACAGACCACCAACCGGACGGTAATCGTATTTTGCCCCAATTCACTTTTGTCAAATTTTCCCATTTGACGTAGGTTTGCAGCGTTGGCCCATACGTGGGCGACTTACCCAACCAGTTATAAATTCGTTGTCAACCAATTAGCTATGTCAGACGATCTGGAATTAATCCTGGAAGATGCCAGGGACAGCATGAAGAAAGCGATCACTCATCTTGAATCTGAACTAATTAAGATAAGGGCAGGAAAGGCCAACCCCCAGATGCTGGATGGGTTGACCGTCGACTATTACGGAAGCCCCACTGCGCTGAACCAGATCGGTAACGTATCCGTCATGGACGCCAGGACCCTTACTATACAGCCATGGGAAAAAAATATGCTCCAGCCCATTGAAAGGGCGATCATCAATGCGAACTTAGGCGTCACTCCCCAGAATGACGGCAATATTATCCGGCTTTTTATGCCCCCGCTGACGGAAGAAAGAAGAAAGGAGTTCGTTAAGCGGGCCGGCGGTGAAGGAGAACAAAGTAGAGTCGCTATCCGCAGTATCCGCCGGGATGCCATCGAGCAGATCAAGAAGCTGCAAAAGGACGGTCTCAGCGAAGACGAGGCCAAAGACGCAGAAAAAGAGATCCAGGACATCACCGATAAGAATATCGCGCTGGTGGAAAAACACCTGGCGGCGAAGGAAAAAGAGATCATGTCCGTCTAAGAACGCTCCGCTACCCTGTTAACAGATCTTAGCTGACCATTCCGAAAATATCATTAACCTCGTGCGTGCCCCTGTCCGGTACGCCAATAAAGGTTCTTGCCACCAATAAGATACCTTTTAAATCCTGCAACCTGTCGCAAGCTTGCACAAATCAAGAGGTATGGGAAAAATTAAACTCGGAACAACAGACACACGCGCGCCAAAAGAATGGGACAAACAGGAGACGAAGAACAGCCTGGTAGCCATACTGGCAGAACTCGACGAGCTACAAAATCTCTTGTATGCCGAATCAAAGCATTCTCTCCTGATCGTCATCCAGGGCATGGACGCAGCCGGTAAGGACGGTCTCATCCGCAATGTCTTCGGCAAGCTGAACCCCCAGGGTGTGCTGGTAACGTCTTTCAAGACTCCAACGGCGGTCGAGCTGGCACACGATTTTCTGTGGCGTATCCACGCCCATGCCCCGGCAAAAGGATATATCCAGATATTCAACCGCAGCCAGTACGAGGACATCCTGATCACCCGCGTACACAAATGGATCGACGACGATACCGCCTACAAAAGGATGAAGGCCATCAACCGTTGGGAGAACCTGCTCGAAGAGCACAACAACACCCATATCCTCAAATTCTATCTCCATATTTCGCCGGACGAACAGCGACGACGTCTGGACGAGCGGATAAAGAACCCGGCAAAACAATGGAAGTACAACGAAGATGACTATAAGGAAGCCAGGCTTTGGGATGACTATATGGAGATGTACGAGGACTGTTTCCGGCATTGCGACGAGGTTCCATGGACGATCGTACCCGCTGACCAGAACTGGTATAAGGAATACATCGTCGCGACTACGGTGAGGGACACGCTGAGGCGCCTGAATATGCAATATCCGGGGTTGAAGAAGAAAGGACAGGAACAGGGATAATTCTTTGGAGCAATTAACACTTAATAACTAAAACCGATCAATTATGGGACTAATGAAAGAGTTTAAAGCCTTCGCAATGCGGGGCAATGTCGTCGACCTCGCCGTTGGTGTTATTATTGGTGCTGCCTTTGGCAAGATCGTGGACTCTGCGGTCAACGACCTGATCATGCCGCTCGTGGGCAAGGTGGTCAAGGCCGATTTCTCTGCGGTCTACATTCCCCTGGGCGAAAAAGTACGTGCTGCCAAAGAAGCGAACCCACAGCTGTCCCTCGAAGAGGGGAAAAAGCTGGGGCCGGTTTTTGCCTGGGGAAATTTCATCACCGTGTCCCTGAACTTCGTCATCCTTGCCTTTATTATCTTTATGATGATCCGGCTGATCAACCGCCTCGAGCGCAACACTCCCCCTCCTCCGCCCAAACCGGCAGAGCCCACGCCAACGGAAAAGCTCCTCATGGAGATCCGCGACGAGCTCAAGCAACGGACTGCGTAAAAAAATGATTATTTCAGTTGCCAGGCCTGGTCCTGGCAACTTTTTTGTTATGCTTCTGACCTGGACAAAAATCTTTTTGCCACAATTCAATCTGTAAATCAAACTGACGAGTTATGACGTATTTTAAGAGAACGCTTATCCTGCTGACCATCGCTACGGGGTCTATCACCCTCGCACATGCGCAAAACAGGATACAGCAGCTGAGGGACGAGGCCAACGGCGCCGTTATCGTAAAGGATCCCAATGACACGACAAAGATGACCTGGAAGACAGGGGGGCTCTACAATCTGAATTTCAACCAGGCGGCGCTGAGCAACTGGTCCGCCGGTGGTGACAAATCTGCCCTTTCTCTTTCCACCCTGCTCAACCTCTATGCCTTTTATAAGGACGGCCGCCGGTCCTGGGACAACACCCTCCTCCTCGCTTACGGCATAACCAATACCACCAGTCTTGGCACGCGCAAGTCCGACGACCGGATGGACCTGGTGTCGAAATATGGCTATGACGTGGGCAAAAAATGGTACCTCAGCACACTGTTCAATTTCAGGAGCCAGTTCTCGGCGGGATACAACTACGTAGACCAGAAGACCAGGGTGCTCACCTCCAATTTTCTCTCGCCGGGCTATTTCCTGCTCTCGCTTGGTATGGACTATAAGCCCAACGACAATTTCTCCCTCTTCCTCTCTCCGCTGACGGCCCGCATGATCGTCGTGGGCAATGACTCGCTGGCCGGCGTCGGCGCCTTTGGGGTCGACTCGGGCAAACACTCCCGGTTCGAGCTGGGCGCATTCGCCTCCATCAACTACAAGACCAACCTGAGCAAGACTGCCGTTTATACAGGCAGGCTGGACCTCTTCTCCAACTACCTGCGCCGTCCCCAGGACGTTACCCTCTATATGACCAATATTCTGGCGGTCAAGGTGACCAGGCTGATCAGCATGAACCTTTCAGTGACCCTGATCTATGACAATGATATCAGGTCCGTTCATAGTGATGGCACTATCGGCGGCCCGGCCCTGCAGCTGCAGGAGATCATGGGTATCGGACTGGCCTATGCGTTCGACAACAAGAAAAGGATGCCGCCGAAGCCGGCGCAATAAAATATGCACCAGGCCCGCCCGCTGTGGGCGGGCCTTTTGTCGACAATCTCCCTTCCGGACTTCTCTCAACGGAACTCGTCGTCCGGTCCTATCCGTCTCATCGCCCGGTCCCATCTGCCTCGTCCCCAGGCGTTCATCGGCGTGAACCGCGCGGTTCACGCGCCTTTCCGGGAGTTATCCACGGGTAATCCCCGCGTGAGCAACTTGGGGAAAACCCTCTCCCCCTTTCCCGGAAATTGAGGTATTTTCGTTGGGTTATGACGCATTCCGAAACGTACCAGATTGTCTTACCTCAATTCGAAGGTCCTTTCGACCTCCTTCTCTTCTTCATCGAAAGAGACGAGCTGGACATCTATAATATACCCATCCATAGGATCATTCAGGATTTTCTCACCTACATCCATGGCCAGGAACACCTGAATATCGAGCTTTCCAGCGAGTTCATCCTCTTCGTCAGTACCCTTATGCGGATCAAGGCCAAGATGCTCCTGCCCCGCAAAGAGCTCGACGAGCAGGGCAACGAGATCGACCCCCGTCAGGAGCTGATCGACAAGCTCCTGGAGTACAAACGCTACAAGGAAGCGGCCGCTACCCTGGCCGAGATGGAAGCCATCCGCCAGCTGATGGTCAGAAGAGGCAACCTGCAGAAGGAGATGTCGCAGATCGGCGAGGAATCCGGCGAGGGCACCGAGATTCAGACCATCACCCTCTTCAAGCTGATGAAGACGTTCGAGAAGGTAATGCAACGAATACAGCAGCGACAGAACAAACCGGTGCATACGGTTGTTCAGTACAGTTATACGATGGAGAGCAGCAGGAAGCATATCCTGTCCTCCGTCCGGGAGCAGCGCACCATGCCTTTCGACAAGATATTCGAAATATGCCGCGACAGACTGCAGGCCATTTTTCTCTTTTTGTCGATGCTCGAGCTGGTGCAGCTCAACTATATGAGCATTCTCGTCGGGGAAGGTCGCAACAATTTTATCGTGGAGTTCAACCCGGACCGACCCGAGGACCCGATGGACAACGGCCTATTCGAAGAGGGGAGGGGTGACGGCCCTGACGATGGCAGCGACAGGCCCTCCGACAGCGGCGGTCTTTTCCCTGGCTATCTGGGGCCTTCGGCGAATTAACGGCAATAGGTTTTATGACCAATAAATTTTACCCGGCCTCCGAACGAGGCCATGTCAATTTCGGGTGGCTCGACAGCTACCACTCTTTTAGTTTCGGAAATTGGCACGACAGGGAAAAGGTACATTTTGGCGCTCTTCGCGTCCTCAACGACGATGTGGTCGTTGGCGGCGGCGGCTTTGACGCGCACCCCCACGAAAACATGGAGATCATCTCCCTCCCCCTCAAAGGGGCGCTCTCCCACAAAGACAGCACCGGCACAGAAGGGTTTATCTATACCAACGACGTCCAGATCATGAGTGCAGGCAGCGGCATCAGCCACTCCGAACAGAACGCCTCCCACTATGACGCCGTCCATTTCCTCCAGATATGGATATTCCCCAAACAGCCGAATATAAGACCACGTCACGACAAGAGGACCTTCTACCCCGAAGGACGCCAGGACCAGTGGCAGGTCGTCGTTAGCCCCCGGGCCGAAGACCACGCACTCTGGATCAACCAGGACGCCCGTCTTGCCCTTACCCGTCTCAGCGAAGGCAGGACACTCACCTATACCCCCGCCTTCCCCGGCAACGGCGTATACGTCTTCCTGCTGGAAGGCAGCGTAGAGGTGAATGGCTTCCAGCTGCAGCCAAGGGATGGCGTCGGCCTCACCGAGGTAGGAAATGTAACCCTGACTACCTCCGCCACCCCCGCGGACGTGCTGGCGATCGAAGTCCCGATGTTTGCATGATTATTACACCCTCATGTATTCCACCCAGTTCAATCCGTCTGGCAGCTGTCTGTTGCAAAACTCAATATGTATCACCCGCCTCTGTCTGTTATTCGTTACCCGGCTTGAGGCATGCAGCAGCAGCGGTTTCATCACCATGACCCCGCCTTTCCCGACAGCACAGACCCGTTCATCCCCGGCCATGCCTTCCATCCTGATAATTCCTTTTTTATGTGATCCGGGAATTACCCGAAGCGCGCCATTTGCCATGTCAGTATCATCCAGATGTATACGGAACGTAAACATTGATTCGAGGATATCGGCTGGGGGCTGAACGGAAAACGACTCCGGCTTGCTTGTCCAGCCTCCGAAGCCGTGACAGTCCCGCCTTTTGTCGACAGCGATCGTAAGATCCTGATGCCAGGCGACAAACCAGTTAGACCCTTCAGGCTTGTCAAAGTAGATCGATTTGACGACAAAATGGTCCTCCCCCGCATATTCACGGACGATTCTTTTAAAAGCATTGGAAAAAATAAGATCGGTGGTCTGTGGAAGCTCCTTTAAAAACTGTCTGATTGCAAACAAGTCATTTGTTTTTCGGAACAACGGCCCGGAAGACACCGTTTTCCCGATGCAATCAATCAGCGTGTCCACCTCATAGTGAGAGAAGATATCTGGTAAGACAGTAAACCCTTCTTCCTGGAGCTGCAATTGGTTCATTAGTTAAAGATACACAACAACACCGGCTTCTTCGGTGACTGGTCATACCTGCTCGCCGCAGGAGCAGGGCTGGTCTTTCTCGCCGGGCCGCGGCTCTTCGCAAATGCCGTAGCCAAAAAAGGAGGGAGTTTTATTGGTGGGGGCGCCCGATCTATCTAAATAGCAAAACGACAGGTCGAGCTTCTTCCCGTCATTGTGGCTTAGGTGCGGCCACAGGGGAAAGCCATTGATAAAGGGGAAACTGGCCTCCAAATAGTTGACCTCGGTACCGGGGAAGTCCCTGTTCATCGTCGTGGCGGTCTCCATGGCGATCGAGCGCAGCTGGGGCCGGACATAATTGCGGTTAAGCAGACAGGTTATAATATTGTTTGGCTGCAGATGGTGTTGCCGCGTCATCGGCAACGGTACACGGCCAAATGGGCGCGCGAGCAAAGGGACGACGAAGAGAGTGACGACAAGGTAAGGGACGACAAAAGAGTTCAAATACTTAACAAATAGTAAGGCGGGGAGTGTAAAAAATCGACTAAATTTATTGTTCTATGAAATATACAAGCCTCGGCAATACCGGCCTTATCGTCTCAAGACTCTCTTTCGGCGCCATGACCTTCGGCGACCATCCCTCAATGACATCGATCTACAAAGTCGACCAGGCCACAGCGGAAAAAATGGTCGGCAGGGCGCTCGACTCCGGCATAAACTTCTTTGATACGGCAGACGGCTATGCGCTCGGCCAGTCCGAAGAGATGCTGGGTAAGATACTAAAACCCCGCCGCAATGAAGTGATCATCGCCACAAAAGTGGGTTTCCGCACCGGGGAGCCCGTCACGCAGGCGGGTCTCTCCAAACGACATATCCTCTTCTCCTGCGAAGCGAGTCTAAGGCGGTTGAATACCGACTATATCGATCTTTATATCCTGCACAAGGAGGACCCTTTTACTCCCCTCGAAGAAACGCTGTCCGCCCTCAATTCCCTGGTTGAAGCCGGTAAGGTCCGCTATATCGGCTTCTCCAACTGGTCAGCCTGGAAGGCCGCCCTCGCGTGGCAGATACAGAAGGACCGTGGCTGGGCTGCATTCTGCAACGGGCAGATGAACTATTCGCTGGTGGGCCGCGAAGTGGAGTACGACTTAGTACCCTTTATGCAGCATGCCGGCATCGGCATGACCGTCTGGAGCCCGCTGGCCAGCGGCTTCCTCAGCGGTAAATATACCCGGGAGAATCTAAAGGACCAGGACAACCGGCTTTCCGGTTTTGACCTGCTGCCCTTTGACAAAGAGTTTGGCTTTAAGGTGGTAGAAGTAATGAGAGGTATTGCCGCTGCACATGACGCCAGCATAGCGCAGGTGGCTCTGTCCTGGCTGCTGAGCAAGAGAGTGGTCGCCAGCATCATCGTTGGCGCGAGCAAGATGCACCAGCTGGAAGACAATCTCAAGGCGATAGAGGTGGAATTGACCCCGGCCGAGCTCCGGCAGCTGGACGAGCTGACGCAACCGCATAATATCTACCCCCACTGGTTCAACCAGCAGCTGATCGATCAAAAACAGAAGGAGATCTTTAGCGGGACTACCCCAACAATTGGTTGACCTTTACTTTGTCCTTCATCATCTCCCGCGCCGCAGCCGCAATGGCCGGGGCGTCATATCCGCATTCGTGCTGCAGCTCTTTCGGCGTGCCGTGCTCGACGATGCGGTCGGGGATCCCCATGATCCTGACGGTGGCGTGATAGCCATGCGCCGCCTGGAACTCAAGAATGGCCGAGCCAAATCCGCCCACGACCGTGCCGTCCTCAACAGTAATGATCCGGTCATAACGGCCGAAAACTTCGTGCAGCATCTCTTCGTCCAGCGGCTTGACAAATCGCATGTCGTAGTGCGCCGGATCCAGACCTTCCACGCGAAGCTCGCGGATAGCAGCGGTGACAAAGTTCCCGGGATGTCCCAGCGAGAGGATCGCAAGGTCTTTCCCGTCCTTTATTTTTCTTCCCTTTCCAACCGGTACCTCCTGCAGAGGGGTACGCCATTCCGGCATCACGCCTTCTCCGCGGGGATAGCGGATGACAAAGGGGTATTCATTCGTGTCGAGCTGTGCGGTATACAGGAGGTTGCGAAGCTCGCTCTCGTTCATCGGTGAGCTGATGATCATGTTGGGGATGCAGCGCATATAGGGGATATCGTAGGCGCCGTGATGCGTGGCCCCATCCTCTCCTACAAGACCCGCTCTGTCCAGGCAAAAGACTACAGGCAGCTGCTGGATGGCTACGTCGTGTATCACCTGGTCATAGGCCCTTTGCATAAAGGAGGAGTAGATGTTGCAGAATACCCGCATGCCCTGTGTGGCCATACCGGCCGACAGCGTGACGGCATGCTGTTCACAAATGCCCACGTCAAAAGCCCGGTCGGGCATCTTGTCCATCATGAACTTCAGCGAGGACCCGCTGGGCATCGCCGGCGTGATCCCGAATATCTTTGGATTCTTCTCGGCCAGCTCGATCAGCGTATGTCCGAAGACGTCCTGGTATTTGGGCGGCTGGGGAGAGGCAAATTGTTTCTTGTAGATCTCGCCGGTTATCTTATCGAAGAGTCCGGGTGCGTGCCATTTGGTCTGATCCTTCTCGGCCAGCGCATAGCCCTTGCCTTTGACTGTGACAACGTGCAGCAGCTTGGGACCGGGTATCTTCCGGAGGTCGGCGAGGGTATCCACCAGCTTGGTAATATTGTGCCCGTCGATGGGGCCAAAATACCGCAGATTGAGCGCCTCGAACAGATTGCTGCTGCGGCTGACGAAACCCTTGATGCTGTGTTCGATCTTGCTGGCCATCTCGCGGCTGAACTGGCTGCCGGGCAGCTTGCCGAGCGCCTTCCAGATATCGTCCTTAAGCTTGTTATAGGTCGTGGAGGTGGTGATGTCCGTGAGGTATTCCTTCAACGCGCCGACGTTGGGGTCGATGCTCATGCAGTTGTCGTTGAGGACGATGAGCATGTCGGTATCCGCCACACCTGCGTGGTTCATCCCCTCGAAGGCAAGGCCGGCAGTCATGGCGCCGTCGCCGATGATAGCCACTGTCTTACGATCCGTTTCACCCTTATATTTGGCGGCCATCGCCATACCGAGCGCTGCGCTGATGGAAGTCGAGGAGTGGCCTACGCCAAACGTATCATATTCGCTCTCCCCCCTTTTCGGGAAGCCGCTGAGTCCGTTATATTTTCTGTTGCTTGCGAACTGGTCGCGGCGACCGGTGAGGATCTTGTGCCCATAGGCCTGGTGGCCTACGTCCCAGACCAGCTGGTCATACGGCGTGTTAAAGACATGGTGCAGGGCCACCGTCAGCTCGACAACACCAAGGCTGGCGGCAAAATGACCACCATGTACGCTCACCGTATCGATAATGTACTGACGAAGCTCGTCGGATAGCTGATGCAGCTGCTCCTTAGTTAACTTTTTAAGGTCTGCGGGGGAATTGACCGCCTTCAACAGCGGCCCCGGGGTAATTTCCATTCTTTCTCCTTTTGTTTGCGCCGGGCCAAAAGAGTCCGATCTATTTGTAAAAGTACAATTTTTGAGCCGAACCCGCAAGGGTCGCCAATTAGCCGCCGGGGGCGCCCGGACCTCCGCAGAGAGCACCACCACCGTTGGTCCGGAAACTTCCCGGTCAACGGCTAAACATTAGTTAATTGGCAGAGTATGAGGCCCCACGCGGTAAAACCGGACCGATGGCCAGCTTAAAATAGCCATTAGTACAAAATAAGGGGTATCGGCTCAGGGAAAACCCTAGCTTTGGCCATCACCGGAAGGTAAAACGGCCGGAATACTTACTATTATGCCCAAAAGTGGAAGCAAATATTATTGGTGGTGCCAGATAGGCGGCTGGGCTTTTTTGGTTCTGATCCTCATATATGCAGCACTGACTACATCCGTCGAGCAACGCGTCACCGAGCAGCATATATATAACGCGCTGATCGTTGCCGTCTCGGGGCTTATATCTACCCATATCTTCCGGGAGGTCATCCGCAAACGGGGATGGATACAGCTGCCCGTCGACAAGGCCCTCCCGAAATTCCTGGTCGGGATACTACTCACCTGCGTCGCCGGCAGCCTGCTGCGGATGGTTTTTGGCAGCGCCATCGGCGTCGGCGCCTCCCTGAAGACCGCCACTTTCACCGGCCGGCTGATTCCGATGATGGCCGAATACGGCCTGATGATCTTCCCCTGGACGCTGATCTATTATGTATATCATTATATAGATAAGTACAGCAAGCAGCAGCTCGACACCCTCAAATTGGAAGCCCTCGTGAAGGAGCTCGAGCTGAAGACCATCAAAGCCCATATCAACCCCCACTTTATCTTCAACGCCCTCAACAGTATCCGCGCCCTCATCGACGAGAACCCCGTCCGCGCCCGTACCGCAGTCACCGAGCTGAGCAATATCCTCCGCAGCAGCATGCAGGCCGAGAAGCTGGAAACGGTGACCTTCGAAAAAGAGCTCAACATCGTAAAAGACTATCTCGCCCTCGAACATATCCGATTTGAGGACCGCCTCCAGGTGGAATATGATATCGACGAAGACACCCTCGACCAGCCCGTCCCCCCGATGATGCTGCAGACCCTGGTAGAGAACGCCATCAAGCACGGCATCAGCCGGCAGGTAGACGGCGGCAAGGTCAAGATCATCTCCGATTTCAAAGACAACTACCACGAGCTGGTCATCCTCAACACCGGCGTTCTCAACGGCAACCGGAATAAAGACGGGTTCGGCCTGGCAAGCACCCAAAATCGGTTACAGATACTTTTCGGACAAAAAGCTAACTTTAATATCCGGGAGGTCAACGGGAACACCGTCGAAGCGCGTGTCCTGATCCCCGTCGACCTGACAAAATAATCACAAAACTTCGAACCATGATCAGAGCCGTAATCATCGATGACGAACGCCTTGCCAGAAACGAACTCAAAAAATTATTGCTCGACTTCCCCGAAATAGAGGTCATCGCCGAAGCCGCCAACGCAGCGGAAGGCATCGAAAAGGTGGACAGCCTCAACCCCGATCTTATCTTCCTCGATATACAAATGCCCGGCAAGACCGGCTTTGACATGCTGGCCGAACTGGAACGCGCCCCCAACGTGATCTTTACCACCGCCTACGACGAGTACGCGCTGAAGGCCTTCGAAGTGAACGCCCTGGACTACCTCCTCAAGCCGGTCGAGCCCAAACGCCTGGCCGACGCCCTGCAAAAACTACAGGTGGAAGAGGACAAGGACCCCATCTCCGACCACACGATCTCCGTCAACCGCAGCATCCTCAGCGAACACGACCAGGTCTTTGTCAAGGACGGCGAACGCTGCTGGTTCGTAAAGCTTTCCGATATCCGGCTGTTCGAGAGCGTAGGCAACTATGCCAAGGTCTATTTCGGTCCCAACAAACCGCTGATCCTGAAATCGCTGAACGCCCTCGAAGAGAGGCTGGACGAAAAGGTCTTTTTCCGGGCGAACCGCAAACACATCGTCAACCTCCGGCTCATCGAGAAAATAGAGCCTTATTTCAACGGTGGCCTGCTCCTGGAGATGAAAGGCGGAGAAAAAATTGAGGTCAGCCGTCGCCAGACGGTCAAGTTCAAGGAAATGATGAGCTTATAATCAAACCATGAAAATACGCGCTATTATTCTTCTGTTGTTGATCTCGGCAGGCAGCCTGTCCGCGCAAAATTTTGATCCCGCCGCCGTAGAGAAGATAGAAAAGACCCTTTCCTCCGACGCAATGCAGGGCCGCGCCGCCTTTACACCGGGCATCGAAAAAGCTGCCGACTTCATCGAGGCACAATTCCGTCAGGCTGGTCTGAAGACGCTCAACGGCGGCGCCAGCTATCGCCAGCCCTTCACGATGCTGGCCACTAAGCCGGTCTCGGCCTCTGCTACCATTGACGGACAAACGCTGGACGCAGACCATGTCGTCATCGTCAGCGCCTCCACCCGGATAAAGGTCGATGACCACAGCGGCTTCGAAAAGGCGTTTATCAGGGCGGGAGCAGCTTTTGGCACGGAAGTCCTGAGATACATGAAGGAGAAGAAGAACATGCTCGTGCTCGTCGACAGCTCGTTCGCAAAGTCATTCCCGCGGCTGGCGCGCTTTACCCGTCAGCAGTTCAAATCCGATAATACTATCGTCTTCCTCCTGACCTCTACCGATCCCACAACATATTCCATTACCGCCGAACAGGAGGTCACCGAACGTAAATTAGCTAACGTCGTCGGCATCCTCCCCGGAAAAAGCAAAACGAACGAATACGTCATCTTCTCCGGTCACTATGACCACCTTGGGATCGGCAAGCCCGACGAAAAAGGCGATTCCATCTACAACGGCGCCAACGACGACGCCAGCGGCACCACTGCGGTCATCATGCTGGCCAGGTATTTTGCAAAGAAGAAGAACAACGAGCGTACGCTGGTCTTTGCCACATTCACGGCAGAAGAGATCGGCGAATTCGGCTCGGAATATTTTTCCGACCAGTTCGATCCCTCCAGGGTCGTGGCCATGTTCAATATCGAGATGATCGGCACGGAAAGCAAGTGGGGAACCAACTCCGCCTATATCACCGGTTATGAACGGACGGATATGGGAAAGATACTCGAAAAGAATCTGAAGGGCTCCGGCTTTACCTTCCATCCCGATCCCTATCCCCAGGAGAACCTGTTCTATCGTTCGGACAACGCCACCCTTGCAAAAAAGGGAGTGCCCGCCCATACGATCTCCACCTCAAAAATGGATTCTGAAAAATATTATCATACTGCAGGCGACGAAATTGGGACACTCGACATGAAGAACATGGCCGCCATCATCCGGTCCATCGCCCTCAGCTCGAGGTCCATCGTCGACGGTAAGGACACGCCAAGCCGCGTGGACACCCAACAGCTGCGATAAAGCTTATGCTATGACTCAAGAGGCCGCCATCGGACGTTGCAGATCGCTCATAGAGGATTCGCTCGGCTGGGGTGATTCCGCCTCCTGGGCAAACGAAGATTTTGAGACGCTGAGCCAACGGCTATTCGAGACGACGGGGGTACGACTCAGCGTTTCGACGCTAAAAAGGGTCTGGGGCAAAGTAAAATATGACAGCTCGCCGACGCTTGCAACGTTGAATACGCTCGCCCGGTACGCGGGTTTTGAAGGATGGAGGGATTTTTTGCATCGCTCGTCAGCCCCGCCACCACCGACATCGCCGCCAGTGACACCGATGCCGGAACACGCTGAAGCCCCGGCCGCCACGATCCCTCCCGCCAGGCCAGTACGCCGCACCTACACAACCCGGATCATTATCGTCAGTGCCACCATCGTCGCAGTAGTATCATTGCTCAGCGCACGCCTCGTCCACCACCGGTCCACAGTGATAGGCCCCCCGCGATTTGAAGCGCGCCGCACCTCCGGACAGCTGCCCAACTCGGTGGTCTTCGACTATGACGCTACCTCTTTTCATCCGAACTCCGTCATGATCCAGCAGTCGTGGGATCCCACGCGACGGGAGTCTGTGGCCCCCGACGGCAGACAGCATACCTCTCTCTATTACAAACCTGGTTATTTCCGGGCCAAGCTGGTCGTGGACAATGAAATAAAGATGCAGACCGATGTATTCATCCCCTCCGGCGGATGGAAGGGCATCGTAGACAGGAACCCGATCCCAATTTATCTGAAAGCCGGTGAGACAAAACAGGACTCGGGATGCCTTGGCGTCACGTCCGCCACGCTTCGGGAAAAGCTCGGGACCAGCGTATTCAGCGGTAGCTGGGTAGACTTCTGCAATATCCGCGAATTCCCCGGCATTAACGGCGAACAGTTCTCTCTGGAAGCCACGGTCCGCAATACTTCGACCGTCGAAGAATGTCTCTGCCGTAAAGTGCAGATCATTATACTGGGCAAGGTCAGCGCCATCGTTATCCCGCTCTGCGACAGAGGTTGCATCTCCGATATCGGCCTGTTCCCCGGCTCCAAAGGCATCAGCGGCAAAAACCATGACCTCAGTGCCTTCGGCTGCGACTTCTCACAGTGGCAGCGGCTGAAATGTACGGTCGACCATGGTCATTTCGGGATAGAGCTCAACGGGAAGACGATCTTCGAAGAAGAAAAAGTCCCTTCGATAGGCGACATAGTGGGGGTTCGCGTCGACTTCGAAGGGACCGGTATGATCAGAAGGCTGGACCTGGCCGGGGGACAGAACCCCGCCCAGTCCATCAATCTCCTAATGCTGCCATAATATCCTCTTGTACTCCAGCGGTACCGCCACCTCTTCGTTTTTGGGAATGATCCTCGGCGTATAGTCCCCGGATGGGCGGTTGTCCGGCACCGTTGCACTGTATTTTACCCATCCATCCGCGTGTCCCGGCGAGGCGGTCATCTCCTGCCGGAAGAGGCCACTATCCCCCTGTGCGCCCGCTACCACCTCGACCAACAGCGACGCGATATCCATCCTGTCGACGAACACCTCCGCCTCTATCCGGTGCTTCCCTTCTTCCGCATGGTCGGTCACCGTCATCTGGCCAAAACGGAGCCACGGCCACTGCTGGTCCATCTCCGCCTTCCACTGCACGATGCGCCGCCCCACTTCGCTGTTGTGCGCCGAACGCGTATGATAGAGCTCCGCAGCGGGCATATAATATTTTTCCGTGTAGTCCCTGACGGTCCGGTTGGAGGAGAAAGTGGGAGTGAGGCTCGACATGCTCTTCCGGACCCTGTCCACCCAGCTTTTGGGCAGATTGTCGCCGTTGCGGTTATAGAACTCCGGCGCTACCTGCTGTTCGATTATGGAGAACAGCGCTTCCGCCTCCTGCTTGTCGAGCGCGGGATCGTAGCCGTGCTCGAGTCCGTCGCCCAGCGCCCAGCCGACCTCCGGCTTGTAGGCCTCGACCCACCATCCATCGAGCTCGGATAGGTTGAGGCCGCCGTTGACGAGGACCTTCATCCCGCTGGTACCGCTCGCTTCCCAGGGTCGCTGCGGGGTATTGAGCCAGACGTCCATACCGCCTACGAGGTGTGAGGCCAGCAGCATGTCGTAGTCGGGCAGGAAGACGACGTGACCGGAAAGACCGGAATTGTGAATGTACTGTATCCACCTTCTGATCAGCTCGACGCCACCCTGATCGGAGGGCGGCGCTTTTCCCGCGATGACCAGCTGTACGGGCTGCTGATAGTTGGTCAGCAGTCGCGTGAGCCTGATGGGATCCTCCAGCAGGAGATCGGGTCGCTTGTAGGAGACAAAACGCCGCGCAAAGCCTATCGTCAGCACATTCGGGTCGAACATCCGGCGCGCACTCTCGATCTGTTCCTCCGGCGCGCCATACGCCGTGAGCATCGAGGCTGAACGCTGACGGATGTAGTTGATAAGACCTGTCCTCGCCTCGTTGCGCATGGTCCAGATCCTTTCGTCGGACAGACCCTTGATCGCCTGCTCGAATTGTTCTGTTGTTCCCTTCCAGCGATCCTTTCCGCTGGCGTCGGTCCAGAGACGATCTGCCGCATCCGACTCCCAGCTGGGCATATGCACGCCATTGGTGATATGGCTTACCGGCACTTCTTCCGTCGGCCAGCGCTGGAAGAGTGGTTCGAACAGGTGGCGGCTGACCCGGCCGTGCAGCTTGCTGACGCCATTCACCCATCTGCTGCCGTGTAGGGCAAGATAGGCCATGTTAAAAGGTTCGTAGGGATTGGAAGGATCATGGCGGCCCAGGGCCAGCAGGGCATCCAGCGATATCTTGAGGTTGTGCTGCGCATAGTCGCCCAGATAGCGGGTCACCAGCGCCGGCTCGAAAAGGTCAAAGCCCGCTGCGACGGCAGTATGGGTAGTGAACAGGTTGCCCGCCCGGGTGACGGCCATCGCGACGTCAAAGCTCTCGCCGGTCTTCTCCATATAGCTGCGTGCGCGTTCGAGCACGGCGAAAGCAGCATGGCCTTCGTTGAGATGGCAGACCTCCGGCTCAATGCCCAGGTGCTCCAGCAACCTCCACCCGCCGATACCCAGCACGAGCTCCTGCATGATGCGCGTATCCGAACCGCCACCATAAGTCTCGCCGGTGATCTCCCGGTACTCCGGCAGGTTGGCGGAATCGTTGGTATCCAGCAGGAATAGCCGGACCCGGCCCACGCGGGCCTCCCAGGCCCTGATCCACAACGGACGGCCCCGCATGAAGACCTCTATCCGAAGCCATTCCCCATTGGGCATCCGCAGGGGCGATATGGGCAGCTGGCCCGGATCGTTGAAGGGCTTGTACGCCAGCTGTGTACCGTACTCGTCGATATACTGCCGGAAATAGCCCCGCTGATAGAGCAGCCCGATGCCGATGACCGGCACGCCCAGGTCGCTCGCCGACTTCAGCTGGTCGCCGGCGACATTGCCCAGACCGCCCACATAGATAGGAAGCGCCTCGCTGAGCATGAACTCCATGCTGAAATAGGCCACTGTTTTCAGCGACGTTTCCGGATGGGTCTTCTTTAGCCAGCTGGCTTCCTCGTCTTCCTCCTCCTGTGCACGGGTCAGGTCGTCTAATTTAGCACGATAGGAAGGCGAGCTCAGCTGGCGCTGCAGCTGTTCGCCCGAGACGGTTTGCAAAATGAGCCAGGGATTGCGCGATTGTTCCCAGAGCGCCGGGTCCAGCGCCTCCCAAAGATCGTCTGCGGCATCATTCCAGGACCAGCGCAGGTCCATTGCCAGGTTGGCCAGTTGCTGGAAGCCGTCTATCTCCATAACGTGCGGGCTGCAGGCTATTGTGCCATAGTGTTTTTTTGCCAGGTTCATAACCGGTATTTTTTTATAGAATAAACTTTATTTTCCGATCGCTTTGTCGACGATCGTCTGTGCCTCTGCGATAATGCGCCCGAGATGGTCTTTGCCATGAAAACTTTCCGCGTATATCTTGTAGATGTTTTCCGTTCCGGAAGGCCTCGCCGCAAACCAGCCGTTGTCGGTGGTGATCTTCAGTCCGCCGATGGCCGCGCCATTCCCGGGCGCGGTGGTAAGCATGGCTTTTATCGGCTCGCCCGCCAGCTCTTTCTGGCTGATCTGCTCCGGCGACAGCGCGGACAGCCGCTTTTTCTGTTCGGGGCTCGCAGGCGCGTCGATGCGGTCATAGACGGGTTCGCCCAGCTGCTGCGTCAGCTGCGCATATATCTCGCCGGGATCGCGGCCGGTGGTAGCCATGATCTCGGCCGAGAGAAGGGAAGGGATGAAACCATCCTTGTCGGTCGTCCATACCCTGCCGTCACGACGCAGGAAGGCCGCTCCCGCGCTTTCCTCTCCGACAAATCCCAGGCTGCCGTCAAGCAGTCCGTCCACAAACCATTTAAAGCCAACCGGCACTTCATAGAGCCTGCGTCCAACGTGGTTTGTCACGCGGTCGATCAGCTGACTGCTGACGAGGGTCTTCCCCACAGCCGCCTTGTCTCCCCAGCCCGGCCGGTGCCGGAAGAGATAGTCGATACATACGCAGAGATAGTGGTTGGGAGGCAGCAAACCGGCGCCGCGCGTGACGATGCCGTGCCGGTCATGGTCGGTGTCGCAAGCGAAGGCTATGTCGTATTGACCCCGCCGGTCGATGAGGCTCTTCATGGCATAGGGCGAAGAGGGGTCCATCCTGATCCTGCCGTCGTGGTCTACGGTCATGAACCGGAAAGTGGGATCCACGGTGGCATTGAGGACCGTGAGGTTCTTCAGGCCATATTTCTCGGCAATGGGTCCCCAGTAGTGTACCCCGGCCCCGCCCAGCGGATCTACCGCCAGACGGATCTGCGCGCCGCGGATGGCGTCCATATCCAGGACATTGCCCAGGTCGTTGATGTACGCGCCTAAATAATCGTAGGGATGACTGGCACGCAGGGCCTTCGCCAGGGTCCAGCGCTCAACCCCCTCGCCGCGCTCGAGGATGCCATTGGCGGTATTCTCGATCCATTTAGTGATGACGGGCTCCGCCGGGCCGCCATTCGGCGGGTTGTATTTAAAGCCGCCATCGTCCGGCGGATTATGGGAAGGGGTGATGATAATGCCATCAGCCAGCCCCGTTGTCCTGCCCTTGTTGTATTGTAAAATGGCCAGGGAGACCGCCGGGGTGGGGGTGTACTCGGTGCCAGAGGCGACCATCACCTCGACGCCGTTGGCCGCCAGGACTTCGAGCGCGGTCGCCTGTGCCGGTGTCGACAGGGCGTGGGTATCCATCCCGATGAAAAGGGGGCCGTCGATACCGTTCTGTTTCCGGTAGAGGCAGATAGCCCTCGTGATCGCAAGGATATGCGATTCGTTAAAGGAGTTTTTCAGCGAAGACCCGCGGTGTCCCGAAGTGCCAAAGCTTATACGCTGATCGGCGACGGCGGGGTCGGGGACTTCGGTATAATAGGCGGTGACGACGGCAGGAGTGTTGACGAGCAGAGAAGGCGGGGGCAGGTGGCCCGCTAAAGGATTTGGCTCCATATGTCTGAATTTATCGGCTTATCGCGGGTCACGTCCCGCTGCCCGAAGTTCAGACAGTTTAGCCTAATAGCGTGTTACTTTTAATGGGATTTAATGTAGATTTTATGTTAATGCCCCACGGGCTGGTATTTCTTCGCCAGCCGTTTGGCCCCGATCAGCAGAACGGGCATCAGCAGGCAGCTGTATCCTACCCAGGATTCCATACCCGGGAAGGCCAGCCCGATGACCAGCATGACCAGGAACTGTATCCCCATCGCGATCGCTGTATACTGGCTGCTTATATAGATGAATTTCTTTTCAGGGGTTTTCTCTTCCACCCCCAGCCAGGGTTTCTGGTAGAAAATATACCTGTTGAGCACAAAGTTGGTGACGGTCACGGCCGCCAGGTTCAATACGTATATGTATATGGGCAGGATGAACCCGCCCCGTACGTGGCTGATGCCCGCGGCTGAAAAGGGGAAGCTGACGATAAAGAAGAGGAACAGGAGGTTCCTGTTGATCAGCCCCTGGTCATACTTTTTCAGGAGCCGGAACAGGCCCACGTGCGTCGACCAGAACCTGCCTATAAAAACGAAGGTAAAGGCAAAGACCGCAAAGCTTTTCAGAATAGGGCTCAGGAGTTCCCAGGTGCTGGTCTCCACCCGCCTTTCCGGAAGCTCGGGGAATTTGACGTCGATGATCAACAGGGTAATGGCGATCGCAAAAACGGCGTCGCTGAACAATATCACCCTTTCGACCTCGAATTCTTTTTCAAGGGCGGATGCGTGTCGTTTGATGGGCATTGGCAGGTCTGGTTTTAGTCTCTGTAGTTGAGCGCCGGCTTGCGATCACCCAGCAGCGCTTTGTATTGATAGTCGCCCCTGGCTTTCCTGAACTCATCTTTTGCGCGGGCCACGAGTCCGGCGTCTGTGTACAGGTCGATGGCCGTGAGCGCCATGGTCTTGGCGGCGACCATCATCCCCTTGGTCCCGATATCCGTCCCGCCGCAGGCCGTCGCCTGCCAGCTATGCGCCGGTGTCCCCGGCACCCAGGTCGCAGCGCGGAGCCCGACAGTAGGCACGGCATAGCTGACGTCTCCGACATCAGTCGAGCCGCCGCCGGCGTCCTGTTCTGTCTTTAGCGGCTGTACCACGGCCGCGCTCTCAACCCCCGGAACAGCATAAGTAAATGAAGCTTGTATCTTATGTCCGAACTCCGCCTCGGCCGGCGTGTAGGCAACGCCGCCGACGCGCAGGAGGTTTTGCTGCATGTCCTCCGCCAGGGTCCCATTGAGCAGCAGGTCGTGCGTTCCTCCGATGACCTCGTAGTCGACGGTGGTCTGCGTGCCAAGCGCGGCGCCCTCAGCGGCCTTGACCACCCAGTCGAAGATACGGACGACCTCTTCTTTCTTCGGGTGACGGACATAGTAATAGACCTCGGCAAAATCGGGGACCACGTTGGGGGCTTTCCCGCCGTTGGTGATGACATAGTGGATGCGCGTTTCCTGCGGGATGTGCTCCCGCATCATGTTGACCATATAGTCCATGGCCTCGACGCCATCCAGCGCCGACCGCCCTTTGTCGGGGGCCGCCGCAGCGTGCGCCGCAAGTCCGCGAAAACGGAATTTTGCGCTCTTGTTCGCCAGCGCGCTCGTCAGCGTCACCGCATTGTCCGACCCGGGGTGCCAGTGGATCACGACGTCCACATCGTTGAAGAGACCCGCCCTGACCATATAGACCTTCCCCGACCCGCCTTCCTCCGCCGGACAGCCATAGACGCGGATCGTGCCGCTGAGCTTTTTCTCTGCTATCAGGCGCCGCAGCTCGATCCCCGCGGCGACCGATGCGGTACCGAAAAGATGGTGGCCGCAGCCATGTCCGGCGCTCTTCCCTTCGATGCCCGCCTTTTCCGGAACGGCCTGCTGCGCCAGCCCCGGCAACGCGTCGAACTCGGCCAGTATCCCGTTGACGGGACTGCCCGAGCCATAGCTCGCGACGAAGGCGGTGGGAATGTCCGCTACTCCCGTTTTTACTGCAAAGCCGTTGTCTGTAAGGGTTTTTTGCAGGAGTGCCGTGCTCCTGACCTCCTTGTATCCCACTTCGGCATAGTCCCAGATCTGGAGGGCTATTTTTTTATAGTCCTCATAATGGGACTGGATGTCTCCGATCGCCCTCGTCTTTAGTGTGGAATCGCCGGACTGGGCATAGACGGTCCGGGCGCAGAGGACGATGATGGCGGAACACAGCAGGCTGGTCAATTTCATGCCATCATAGTTATGGAAACTTTATGGTTTATTCAAATTTCCCCAGCACTTTCTTCATCTCCGCGGAGATACGGTCATTCGACAGATTGCCGATGCTTCCCTCGTGGGTATGGTGCAGCTGCCTGTAGTCGTATTGGAACTCTCCTTTGTCGATCAGGTTGCCGACCTGCTTGTAGGCCTCGCGGAAGGGGACGCCCTTGTTGACGAGGTCGTTGACGGCCTCTACGCTGAAGAGGTATTTGTATTTCGCGTCTTCCAGTATGCCGTCCCTGATCTGGATATTCGAGAGCATCAGCCGGGTCATCTGCAGACAGGCCTTGATCTCTTCAATCGCGGGGAAGAGGATCTCCTTTGTCAGCTGCATATCGCGGTGATAGCCCGAGGGGAGGTTGTTGATCAGCAGCGTCAGCTCGTTCGGCGTGGATTGGATGCGGTTGCATTTGGCTCGTATCAGCTCGAAAACGTCGGGGTTCTTTTTGTGCGGCATGATGCTGCTGCCTGTAGTCAGCTCGGAGGGGAACGAGATAAAGCCAAAGTTCTGGTTGATATACAGACAGCAGTCCATAGCCAGCTTGCTCAGCGTAGCGGCGACGGAAGCCAGTCCCATGGCGACGATCTTCTCGGTCTTGCCGCGGCTCATCTGCGCGTATACGGAGTTGTAGTTGAGCGTGCGGAAATGCAGCAGGCGGGTCGTCATCTCCCGGTCGAGCGGGAAGCTGCTGCCATAGCCTGCGCCGCTGCCCAGCGGGTTTTTGTTGGTGACCTGCCAGCCCGCCGCCAGGACTTCCAGGTCGTCGATCAGGCTCTCCGCATAGGCGCCGAACCACAGCCCGAAGGAAGAGGGCATGGCGATCTGGAGGTGCGTATAACCCGGAAGCAGCTTGTCCTTGTATTGTTCGCTGAGCTGCAGCAGCAGGCCGAAGAGCTCGTTAACCTCGTCCTTTACCGCCTGCACCTGGGCGCGGAGGTAGAGCTTGATGTCCACGGCGACCTGGTCGTTGCGGCTGCGTCCGCTGTGTATCTTCTTGCCCGCTTCGCCGATGCGCTCGGTGAGCATCCACTCGATCTGCGAGTGTACGTCCTCTATGTCTTTGGCGATGGCGAAATGGCCGCCCCTGATCTCGCCGAGTATCGTATTGAGCCCCTCGTGGATGAGCTTCAGGTCTTCTTTGTCAAGCAGTCCAACTGCCGCCAGCATCTCCGTATGCGCCAGCGAGCCCAGCACGTCGTATTCGGCAAGCTGCACGTCGAACTCCTTGTCCCTTCCGACGGTGAAGGTCTCGATCAGGGCAGACGTACTGGTGTTTTCCTTACTCCAAAGTTTGTTACCGCTCATAAACGTAAGTTGTATGCTTTAGTCAATATACTCTTTCACCTTTTTTGCGGCCGGCTGCACCAGCACAGGTGTCAGCAAGTCTATATAGCCTCTTATACCTTCTCCGATCTCTTCTATGAATATGAATTCGTCGGCGGTGTGGCTGCGGGCCGAATCGCCGGGACCTGTCTTCAGCGCGGGAAAGGGCATCAGCGCCTTGTCCGATGTCGTCGGGCTGCCATAGCAGGTCCTGCCCAGGTCCAGTCCCGACAGCACCACGGGATGGTCTTGCGAAATGGACGAGGAACGCATCCGGAGGCTGCGGGGCGTGACGTCACAGTTGACGTTCTCCCGGATGATCCCCAGCAGCTCTTCGAATGTATAGAGTTCGTTGACCCTTACGTCCACCACAAAATGACACTGGGAAGGAACGACGTTGTGCGCCCGGTTGTCGGTATCGATAACGGTGACGCTCATCTTCACGGGACCCAGAAGACCGGAGACCTTTGGCGCCCGGTAGCTGTGGAACCATTCGATGTCGGCCAGCGCCTTGTAGATAGCGTTGTCGCCTTCTTCGCGCGCCGCATGTCCGGCCTTGCCCTGGCTTACGCAGTCCAGTACCAGCAGCCCCTTTTCCGCTACTGCCAGCTGCATCTTCGTCGGCTCGCCTACTACGGCCCATTCGATCCTGCCCAGCACAGGCAGCAGCAGCTCGATGCCGTTGTGTCCCGATATCTCTTCCTCCGCCGATGCCGCCAGCACCAGGTTATGGGACAGGCCTTCCTCTTCATAGAAGTAAAGGAAGGTGGCGATCAGCGAGACCAGGCAGCCTCCGGCGTCATTGCTGCCGAGGCCATAGAGCTTTCCGTCCTGCTCTATCGGCTGGAAGGGGTCCAGCGTATAGGCCTTGTTCGGTTTTACCGTATCGTGGTGGGAATTGAGCAGCAGGGTGGGCTTTGCCGGGTCGAAATGTCTGTTGCGGGCGTAGACGTTGTTCTGGAGCCGCCCGGCGGGTATATCTCTTGACCTCAGCCAGTCGGCGAGGATCTGTGCCGTCTGGTCTTCCTCCTTGCTGAATGAAGGCGTGGCGATCAACCGTCGTAACAGGTCGGTCGCGTCTGAGATCAGCGTCTGGATATTGTCTTTACGCATGTGTTATAGTTGTTCCTGAAACACCGGATAGAAGATCAGGTAGCTCTTCAGCCTTGCCGATGATGACTCTTGCGACCCCGCTGCGCAGGGCGGCGAAGGCATTGTCTAACTTCGGGATCATACCTGCAAAGATAGCCCCACTGGCCTTTAGCTCCTCATAGTATGCCGGATGGATGCGGCCGATGACGGAAGACTCGTCTTCGGCATTGAGCAGCACGCCGCTCTTTTCAAAGGAATAGACCAGGCTGACCTCGAAGCCGGCGCTGAGTCCCCGGGCCAGTTCCTGTGCGATGGTGTCTGCGTTGGTATTCAGGAGCTGTCCTTTCCCGTCATGGGTGATGGGGGCGAAGACCAGGGTCCTGTCGAGTAGCAGGAGACTGGTCAGCAGGCTGCTGTTCACCATGTCCACGTCCCCGACATAGCCATAGTCGATGGTGGCGTGGGTCCTTTTATGAGAGAGGATCGCGTTGCCGTCGGCGCCGGTAAGCCCGATGGCATCGCAACCACGGGCCTGTAAGCCCGCGACGATATTTTTGTTGATGGTCCCGGCATAGACCATGGTGACGATCTTCAATGTTTCGGCGTCTGTGATGCGCCGGCCGTCGACCATCTGCTGCTGGACGCCGAGTCCTTCCGCGACCTTGGTGGCCAGCTTGCCGCCCCCATGCACCAGGACTTTCTTACCAGGCACGGCTGCAAACGTATCGAGAAAGGCGGCGAGCCTTGACTCGTCGTCGATGATATTGCCGCCTATTTTAATTATCGAGACCTGCATAGTTATTTTTTGTTGCGCAACAGTTCGGCCAGCACCGCCTGCGCCGCCCATACCCGGTTGGAGGCCTCCTGGGTGACGACGCTGTTGGGGCCGTCGAGTATCTCGTCGCTGAGCTCCACGTTGCGGCGCACCGGCAGACAGTGCATCACCTTCGCGTTGTTGGTCGGCTTGAGCTTTTCATTGGTCATCATCCATTCGGGGTCATTGGTGTAGATCTTGCCGTAGTCGTTGTAGGTGCTCCAGTTCTTGACATAGATAAAGTCGGCGTCCTTCAGCGCGGCGTCCTGGTCGTGGGTGATGGTCGCTCCGCGGGTGAATTTTTCATCCAATTCGTAGTCTTCCGGGTGGGTGATGACAAAGTCCGCCTTGCCCCAGGCGTTGACCCACTGCGCGAAGCTGTTGGGTACTGCCTGCGGGAGCGCTTTTACGTGCGGAGCCCAGGTCAGAACGATTTTGGGCTTACGGCCATTGGCGGCCTTCCCGTCACGAATGACCTCGTTGATCGTGATGATATCGGTGAGGCTCTGCAGCGGGTGCAGGGTGCCGCTTTCCAGACTGACCACGGGTATCCCCGAGTACTTGATGAACTGGTTGATATAGAGTTCGCTGTAGTCCTCTTCCTTGTTCTTCAGCGAAGGGAAGGTGCGGATACAGAGGATGTCGAAATAATTGCCCATGATGGGAGCCGCGTCCTTTACGTGCTCGACCTTATTTCCGCTCATGATGGCCTCTTCCTCGAACTCGAGCGCCCAGCCTTCCTTGTCCACGTTAAAGACGATGGGTTCCGCGCCGAGATTCTGCGCCGCGATCTGCGTCGAGAGACGGGTACGCATGCTGGGGTTGAGGAACAGCATGCCGATACGCTTGTTGGTACCGAGCGTCTTGTCTTTAAAAGGGTCGGCTTTGTAGGCCAGTGCCGACTTAACCAGTCCGTCGATGTCTTTTACGTCGTAAGCGGAAATAAAATTTTTCATGCTATGATTATTTAACTGCCTTTGCTGATGTCTCCATCATGTGTATCTCTTCCTGCAACGCCTCCAAAAATTGATCCGCGTCCTTCTTCCTCAGGGCCAGGGAGGGCAGCAGCCGGATGACGTTTGGCTTTGCCTCTCCCGTGAATATCCGCTGTTCGAGAAGCAGGTTCTTCCGAAGGTCTTTCAGGCCATCGGGCAGGTCAAAGCCGATCATCAGCCCCTTGCCCCTGACCTTTTGCAGCTGCCTCACTTTCTTAAGCTGCGCCATCAGGTAATTACCGGTTTCGGCGGCGTTGGCGATGAGGTTCTCCTGTTCGATGACTTCCAGTACGGCCAGGGCAGCGGCGCATGCCAGGTGGTTGCCGCCAAAGGTCGTTCCCAGCATCCCGTATTTGGGCTTGATATCCGGAGCGATGATGATCCCCGCTACCGGGAAGCCATTGCCCATGCCTTTTGCCATGGTATAGATATCAGCGTCGACGCCGGCGTGGTCGTGGGAGAAGAACTTGCCGCTGCGGCCGTATCCGCACTGGACACTGTCTGCGATGAACACGGCGTTGTGCTGCTGGGTCAGTCTCCTGATGGTCTGCAGGAAAGACACAGAGGCCTCGCGGATACCTCCTACGCCCTGGATACCCTCTACGATAACAGAGGATATCTCGTCGCCCTGCTGTTTAAAACATTCTTCCAGCGCCTCTTCGTCGTTGAAAGGCAGGAATATCACGTTGTCGGTCTGGTTGACGGGGGCAACGATAGCGGGATTGTCAGTGACGGCCACAGCCAGAGAGGTCCGGCCGTGAAAGGATTTGGTGAAGGCGATCACCTTCTTGCGTCCATTGTGGAAGGAGGCCAGTTTCAGCGCATTCTCGTTGGCTTCGGCGCCTGAATTACACATGAACAGCTGGTAGTCGGGCTTGCCTGAGACCTTACCCAGCTTGACGGCCAGCTCTTCCTGTAAGGGGATATGGACGGAGTTGGAGTAAAAGCCAACCTTGTGGAGCTGCTCGGTGACCCGTTGTACATAGTGCGGATGGGTATGTCCGATGGAAATGACTGCATGGCCCCCGTAGAGGTCGAGGTATTGCTGTCCGTCGCCGTCCCAGACATAGGATCCCTTGGCTTTGACAATGGTTATGTCGTTCAGCGGGTAAACATCGAATAATTTCATGATACTTTCTTTTGTGACCGATGCCGGCGAGCCGGCGCGGCCGGTTTAAAATGCATTCGCCTTGAGGTGCAGCCCTGTCGTTTCCTCAAAGCCAAAGAGTAGGTTCATATTCTGAACAGCCTGCCCCGAAGCGCCTTTTAGCAGATTGTCGATTGCGGAATGGACCACCAGCTGCTGTCCTACCTGCTCTACCTGGATCAGGCATTTGTTGGTATTGACCACCTGTTTGAGCGCGATCGGCTTGCTGGTGACGATGGTGAAGGGATGTCCTTTGTAGAAGTCATTATAGAGCGCCAGCACTTCCTCCGGACTCTTCTCGCATCGCAGCTGGGAGGAGATGAAGATGCCGCGGGTAAAGTCTCCCCTCCACGGGGTAAAATGTACCCCCGCACCGGACGCCCCTGTCCCCGAAGGCTTGCCAAAGCCCGGCTGCAGCTGCTGCAGCGTCTGCCCCACTTCCTTCATGTGCTGGTGCGTCAGCGTCTTGTAAGCCTGTATATTGTTAGCCCTCCAGGAGAAGTGCCCCGTAGAGGACAGCGACTGGCCCGCGCCGGTAGAGCCCGTGATCCCCGTGCTGTAAACGTCGTTCAGCAGCCCGGCCTTGGCCAGCGGCAGCAGACCCAGCTGTATCGCCGTGGCAAAACACCCCGGGTTGGCGATGGCATTGGCCTGGCGTATCTCCTCGCGATTGAGCTCGGGGAGACCGTAGACAAAACTATGTTCGCCCGTTTTCGGCCGCTCGCCCCCGCTGTGCAGGCGATAGTCCTGCGACAGGTCGATGATCAGCACGCCGTCCAGGCTCGGGCCGGACTCGTCAAGGAATTTCTTCGCCTCGCCGTGTCCCAGGCAGAGGAATACCACGTCGACGTCACTATGCCATTCCGCGTCGAATTTCAGGTCGGTATCGCCGAGGAGGTCTTCGTGCACCTCATAGACGTTCTTACCTGCATTGCTCTTGCTGTGAATGTAACGGATGTCCACGCCAGGGTGGTTGATCAGCAGCCGGATCATCTCTCCGCCCGCATAACCCGCTCCACCTATAATGCCTGCTCTTATTTGTCTCATATATTTTCGTTTGAAATGTTCACTCTGTCCCCGGCCGTCGAGGGCTGGGATGACAGAATAAATTCCAGATCTTCTTCTGTATCGTTAATTATCCTATGACGAAGCAATGGTGGTATCTCGAGCCCCTGCTGGGCGGCGACCGTCGTGATGCCCTCTTCGGTTACGAAGGTTGCAGTCCCTTTTAAGATAAAGAAGAACTGCCGCGCCTTTTCATGATAGTGCATGTCTTCCGACGTATGCGGCGGCATCTTCTCGAGCTTGACCGAAAGACCGGGCTGGTCTACCATATTCCAGCCGTCGCAGCCTGCACCCCACATATAGTGTTTCAGAGGGTGCTGCCGGCTTACCGGGGTCATTTTGTTTCGTCGTTAACCTTGTGGAAGATCGACGTCTGGTTGCCGAAGATGCGCGCAAATCCCTTTACGTCGTCGCCGGAGAAACCCTTGTTCATTTCGCCGTAGCTGCCAAACTTGCTGCTCATCAGGTCGTGGGCGCTTTCGATGCCGGTCACCGTATAGCGGTACGGCTGCAGCGTGACGAATACCTTGCCGCTGACCGTAGCCTGCGTGTCTTCCAGGAATTTTTCGATGTTGCGCATCGTGGGATCGAGCATCTGGCCTTCGTGCAGCCAGTTGCCGTACCAGCTGCTCAGCTGGTCTTTCCAGTAGAGCTGCCACTTGGTCAGGGTATGTTTTTCAAGAAGGTGGTGTGCCTTGATAATAATGATAGGGGCTGCGGCTTCAAATCCGACCCGGCCCTTGATGCCGATGATAGTATCGCCGACGTGGATGTCGCGGCCTACGCCATAGGGCTGTGCGATGGACTGCAACAGCTGAATGGCTTCCACGGGATTGTCAAAATGCTTGCCGTCGACGGCTTTCAATTCACCTTTTTCGAACTGCAGCTCGACCTGCCTTGTGCCGGTGGCGGTGACCTGTGTGGGCCAGGCTTCTTCCGGCAGGTATTCCCTGGAGGTCAGGGTCTCTTTTCCACCGACCGAGGTGCCCCAAAGCCCTTTGTTGATGCTGTATTTTGCTTTCTCGGCGTTCATCTCAACGCCGTTCTCTTTCAGGAAGGCGATCTCCTGCTCGCGGCTGAGCTTCATGTCGCGGATGGGAGTGATGATCTCGACGCCGGGAAGCATGCTCTGGAAGACCATGTCAAAACGCACCTGGTCATTGCCCGCACCGGTGCTGCCATGCGCGACCGCCGAAGCCCCGACCTTCTTTACGTGGCTGGCGACGGCGATGGCCTGTACCATCCGTTCGGCGGAGACGCTCAGCGGGTAGGTCGCGTTCTTGAGGACGTTGCCAAAGACGAGGTATTTGATACAGCTCTCATAGTATTCCTTTGTTACGTCGACGCACTCGAAGGACGCCACGCCAAGGCTTTTCGCGCGGGCGGCGATCTGCTCAACCTCTTCTTTGCTGAACCCCCCGGTGTTGACCGTCAGCGCATGTATCTCGAGACCCTTTACTTTTTTCAGATAAACCGCACAATAGGTAGTGTCCAATCCGCCGCTGTATGCTAATACGACTTTATTGCTCATGACCGATAGATGGTTGTTTAGAAATTAAAAAAAGAATGGAAGAACGATCTGTGCCGGACGCCATTGCCACCGCCGCCGCCTTTGGCCGCGGTCTCATGGGTCTCCGGGTGGTGCTTGACAAAAGGCGCCAGCAGCTTCCACTGCTTGATACGCATAAACCGCTCGTACAGCTTGGAGTGCTTCTTGAAGTCCTGGGTCGTCTCCTCCGGCTCATAGTGATCCTTGGGATCGTAGAGCATCGCCGTGCACATACAGTTCTTCCGCTCTTTGCTCATCAGTATCTCGTAGTTGACACAGCTCTTACAGCCCGCCCAGAAGGCATCGTCCTGGGTCAGCTCGGAGTAGGTGACGGGCTCGTAGCCCAGCTCTGAGTTGATCTTCATAACGGCCAGGCCGGTGGTCAGACCGAATATCTTTGATTCGGGATAGGTCTTGCGGCTCAGCTCGAATATCTTCCGCTTGATCTGCTTGGCCAGTCCGCTCTTGCGGAAGACAGGGGAGACGATAAGTCCCGAATTGGCGACATACTCTCCGTGACTCCAGGTCTCGATATAACAAAAACCGGCCCAGACGCCGTCCTGGGTGAAAGCGATCACGGCCTTGCCTTCCCGCATCTTGTCCTTGATATAGTCAGGGCTCCGTTTGGCGATACCGGTACCCCTCGCTTTTGCCGAGGACTCCATCTCATCGACGATGATCTGTGCGAAATCCTGATGGGACTCGTTAGCGATGATTATCTGAAATTGTTGTTGTTCCATGTTCTAAAAAAACGCTCTTAATGGTGAATACGTGTCCATTTCTGGATGTGAAAGGATCAGTGGCCGGACAAAGGATTGTTCCGTCTACGACAGTGGTCGGTGTATAGGAATAGTATCAACGTCGCACCCTAACGGGAGTGGAACGCCCGTAATTGAATTCAGCCCCGGCCGCGGGTGAGGGACACCCGTAGTTATGATCAGCCATAGGGCGAAGGGAAAAAACTGTGCTCAAAGGCGCAGCAAAAAACCCACGCTTATTGAAGGCGTGCAATATCACAAAGAAGCGTGATATGGGTGAGTTTTTTTTCATTTCAGAATTGATGAAATTGTTGTAAATATTTTTACAACGCAAAGAAAGTCAATTTTTAGGATCATTTGGGACTTTATAATTAAATTTTATGTAAAATTATCGGGGAGCGTTTCGCCGGTCTGAGCATAAAGGTTTGATTCACAAGGATAAATCCTTTCAACACGGTTTGCGGCGGGGATGGCCTCGCTTTCCGTCATGCAGCGGGAACCCGGTCGATGGCCTCTTACCGGCATGCTCTACCACCTCAAGTTTGCCATTCGCCGTCTGCTGCGACAAAAAGGCTTTTCCCTGATCAACGTCCTGGGACTGTCCATCGGCGTCGCCGCCTGTCTGCTGATCTACCTATACGTCCACACCGAGCTCAGCTACGACGGATATAATCTTAAAAAGGACAGGATCGTCCGTCTGACCTCCCGTCTGCAGTCTCCCGAGACCGTTACGCTGATCGCGGGCGCTTCCAACCCCCTTCCCGCTACCCTGGTCAGGGAGTTTCCCGATGTGGAGTCGGCCGTTCATATCCTGCCCTCGCAGATAAATATCCGGCAGGGAACAGAAGTGCTTAAAGAGCCGGACGTCTGCTTTTCGGAGGAAAGCCTGTTCGACATATTCAGTTTTGACTTTCTGGAAGGCACGGCTTCCGGCGCCTTGCAAAATCCCGGCTCCATCGTCCTTTCACGCACTATGGCGCAGAAATATTTCGGGACATCCTCCGCAGTCGGCCGGACACTTGTCTGTAACGGCAAGCCTTGTCGCGTGACCGCTGTATTCGCCGACAGGCCGGCCAATTCGGATATCACTATGCGCGCGATCCTTTATAAAGACTTCATGAAGGATCCCGGCTGGGTCGGCAGCCTCGACGCGAATGTTTACGTCCTGTTCCGCAACCGCCCCAACCTGCCGGAATTTACTTCCCGTCTCAACCGCGTCATCGCCGGATATGTCCAGCCGCAGATGGATTCTTCGGGTGCAAAAGGATACAGTCTGACCTTTGAGGCAGAGATGCTCCGCGACGTCCACTTCAGTGCCGGAAAGCTGGACGACCAGCCCAAGGGCAACCGGCAGTTCAATTCCATCTTTTCCGCCCTGGCCCTGTTCATACTCCTGATCGCCGTGCTTAATTATGTCAACCTGGCCACGACAAAGGCCATCGAGAGAAGAAAGGAGATCGGCGTCCGTAAGACCATCGGCGCACGTCCCGCGCAGCTGATGCGGCAATTCCTCGGCGAATCTTCCGTACTGGTGGCCCTGGCCTCTCTGCTGGCCGTCGGGTTTGTCGCCGCCGCCATCCCGGTGCTCAACGGTGCGCTTGAGACCCATCTTGTCTTTGACTGGCGGGCGATGGCGCTGTTCATGGTCCTGTTCTTTCCCCTTATTCTGCTGGGCGCGGGGCTGTATCCCGCCGTTGTGCTGTCCCGGCAGAGCCCGCTCAGGAACTTTCGCAGCAACGAGGGTATACTGTTCAGGAAAATATTGACGGTCCTGCAATTCATCATTGCCCTGATCATGCTGACGGGGGCGGCGATCATACACGGTCAGATGCAGTATATCGCTCACAAGGACCTCGGCGCAGACCGCAGCCAGGTGCTGAGCATCAACTTCCCCTCGGTCGACCAGATCGAGGCGGAGGGCGGCAATGATAGTCTTGTCCGGGTGCAGCTGCGGTCTTTCTCCCGGGCTATCCGGCAGATCAGTGGTGTCCGGGAGGTTTCCACAGGCAGCGGGATGCCCGTCGAAGGGGCCATGATGGCGTCGACCAGCGCCTGGAAGGACGGACGGCGAAGAGAGCTGTTCTGCCGGTATTTCAATGTCGATCCCGTGTTTGTGCCGATGCTGAAGATAGCCATGGCGAAGGGCCGTAATTTCTCGGATAGTTTTCCCACGGACAAAAAAGAGGCCTTCATAGTCAACGAGGTCTTTGTACAAAATATGGGCTGGAAGGAAGCGCTGGGCCAGCACATCGAGGGGGCTGGCCACGACGGACGGGTCATCGGGGTCGTAAAGAATTTCTTTTACAGCAGTCTTCACAATGCGATCGAGCCGATGGCGCTCGTCTACAACCAGAACCCGGAGATTGCCGCCCTCGTCCGGACCGATCCGCGACGTCTGCCCCGGCTCAGGGAGGTCTGGAGACAATTCTTCCCCAGCCGTCCTTTCGACTACTATTTCCTTGACGAGAATTTTCAGGAACAATACGAAAAGGACAGGATGACGATGCAGCTGTTCAACGCATTCACCGTCCTGGCCCTGTTCATTTCCGGTCTCGGCCTCTACGGGCTGGTGGCGCTCATCGCCCTGCGGCGTACGAAAGAGGTCGGTATCCGGAAAGTGCTGGGGGCTTCGATGCTGCATCTGGTGGCGCTCCTATCACGTGAGCAGGTATACCTCATCGGCCTGGCGGCGCTGGCGGCTCTTCCGCTGGCCGCGATGGCGGGCAGCCGCTGGCTGGCGTCTTTTGCGTGGCATTCGGGTCTTACGTTCTGGATGTTCCTGTGGCCGCTGGTCGGCGTGACGGGGCTGGCGCTGGCGGTGATGGGACTGAGGATTATCCGGACTGCCCGGACCAATCCGGTGGAAAGTCTAAGGATGGAGTAGGGGCCAGGGACGCAGTGGGAGGGCTAAGGGTGAAGCAGGGGGACCGAATGTACTGCGGCGGACATCTCCCGTATAAGCGAAGCGTCCTTCTCGATGGCGTTCCCGACGACGATGACATCGGCGCCGGCTTTGCAGTTGAGATAGGCTTTTTCCGGTTCGCGGATCCCGCCTCCTACGACCAGCGGCACTTCGATGTGGCTGGCGACTGCGGCGATCATCTCTTCGCGGATAGCGTGGCGGGCGCCGCTGCCGGCGTCCATATAGATGAGCTTCATCCCGAGCATTTCTCCGGCCATTGCCGTGCAGAGCGCGATCTCATTCTTGTCGGCGGGGATGGGCGAGGCGTTGCTGATATAAGAGACCGTGGTCGGGGCGCCACCGTCGATGACCATATAGCCTGTGGAGATGATCTCCAGTCCGCTGCTCCTGACGGCCGGCGCAGAGATGACGTGCTGTCCGATCAGCAGCTCAGGATTGCGGCCCGATATGAGAGAGAGATACAGCAGCCCGTCGGCATAGCGGGATACCTGGGATGGTGTGCCCGGGAAAAGGATGACAGGAATGCTGCAGTGACTGCGGATATGCTGAACGACCTCGTCGAGATGGTTGGAGATGACGAGGCTCCCCCCAACCAGCAAATAGTCTACTTCCGCGCTGACGGCCAGACTTGTCAACTCCTCCAGTCTTTTTGCATTCACATTGTCCGGATCGATCAGTACGGCGAAAGATTTCTGCCCATTTCTCTTTTTTGTCAGCAGTGATTCATAAATAATTTGCTTCATTCGCTGTTACCGTTGGGTTATGCAAAAATGCGAAAACTTTTCGGCTTTTTTAAGGGACAATTGTTATCGCAGCAAAATAAACCTGGGCCCTGGAAGGGCCCCATTCGAAGGACAATAATAAAACTTTTGCCGGAGCAGACGAGGAACGACGGCCGCGAACGAGTTCTTGCCGGTGGCAAGGCCGAAGTTCTCTATATTTTGGGAACTATGTATCTCCGGCACATATTATTCGCTAAGTTGCGGACAAATTCCCAGGAATGGAACCTTTGACCATTATAGACAACCAGCAGAATCAGCAATTCGAGATATGGCTGGATGACGAACGGGCCTACCTCGAGTACCGGATAAAAGACGGGAATCTCGTCCTCATGCATACGGAAGTGCCGGAAAAATTAGGTGGCAAAGGCATTGCTTCGGCCCTGGCGGCCCACGCGTTTAACTATGCCCGTTCGCACAATATGCGGGTCAAGGTATATTGTCCTTTCGTGGCCACCTGGCTGAAGAAACATACCGAACAGAACGATATCGTTATCCCACCTGGGCAGCACTCTCAGCCCGGAGATAATTGACCCTGCCGCAGGTTCGCAGTTCACGATCTCAGGAACAGAGTTCCACGGTTCATAATCCCAGCCGCAGGCTCCGCGGTTCACGATCTCAATTACCGGGTTCACGGTTCACAATCTTACATACGTGGCCAGCTGCACGATATGGTTATTCGTAGAATTACTACCGGCCCCGCTGATATACTGATTCATATAACCCACTTCAACGTCGAACTGTTTGCACATACGATAGCCCGCGGCGACATAGGCCCGGTTCTGGTCGAAGACCTTTCCGTTGACAGCCGACGCGTCGCCTAAGTTGAGGAAGACCTCGTTCTGCAGCGCCGCGAACCAGCCTTTGTCAAAGCTGCCTCCCGTCGGCGCCAGCGGAGCGATACCCCGCGCGAAATAGCGGAGGCGGTGTGCGCTGCGGTGCCCGTCGCGGACCAGCTGGCCGTTCTCGGGATGATGTTTGGGAAGATAGCGCTGCTCCAGCCGGAGACGGTGCGTGAGCCTGGCTACCTCATGGTGATGCACCTTTACGGAATGCGTATACATCAGCTGCTCCCAGACGCGGTGCTCGGGAAGATAACCTTCCACGCCGCCGGATATGCGCTGCTGCGGGATATAGGCATAGCCTACCGTACCGGTAAGTGCTGGTGTAAAATAAAGGTTGAGACCTGGTCGTAACAGCAGCGCATGCATCTGTCTGACCTGGTCTGTCGAACGCCACTGGGCGTCGAAATAGAAGCCCGTCCTGGGAGAAAGCCTGTAATTCTGAAAAGTCCCTGCCCAGCCAGCGAACTGGGTCTGCGAAAAGGCGGAGTTGGCGAGCCCCGTAAAAAATAATGTGCTGACAATCAGCAATTTGGTGTATTTGGTTAGCATACCCAAAGAGAAGGAATTAAGTCTAAACGTTTTGGTAAAATTGGTGTTATTAACAGGGGTATTTGGGTATCCCTCGCGACCGGCCTGAGTTTGGGATTTTTTCACATCCTTTTTGCACAATTGGTGGAAAAGTGAACCAAGGAAATATGAAAATGAAAAAATACTTTCGTTAACCACCGACCCGCCGCAAAACTATTTTACAAAAATCATTTTTCAACTAATTAAGGACCTGAATATGGCAACGAAAAAGCAATCTGTGAAGGGCTTGCAATTCTCCCGCCGCTTTACGAAGGACGACGTCAATGTGTTCGATCAGTTTACTTATGACTATCGCAGTTCGGTGATCCGCAACCCCAGCGGCGAGGTCGTGTTTGAAATGAATAATGTCGAAGTTCCGTCGGGATGGTCCCAGATTGCTACCGATATCCTTGCCCAGAAATATTTCCGCAAGGCCGGCGTCCCCCAGCCGGACGGGTCCCTGGGTCGCGAGACCTCGGTCAGGCAGGTTGCGCACCGTATGGCCAACTGCTGGCGTGTATGGGGCGAACGCTATGGGTATTTCGCTTCGGAAAAGGACGCACAGGTCTTCTATGAAGAGCTCGTATACAGCATCCTTGACCAGGCCTGCGTGCCTAACTCCCCCCAGTGGTTCAATACCGGTTTGCACGAAAGCTATGGCATCACCGGCAAGCCGCAGGGACACTATTTCGTAGACGCCAATGACGGCGTGCTGAAGAAGTCCACTTCCGCCTACGAACGTCCCCAGCCCCACGCCTGTTTTATCCTGAGCGTCGAAGATGACCTCGTCAATGAAGGCGGTCTCATGGACCTCTGGGTCCGCGAAGCCCGTATCTTTAAATATGGTTCCGGCGTCGGCACCAACTTCTCCCATATCCGCGGTGAAGGTGAAAAGCTCAGCGGCGGCGGAACATCCAGCGGACTGATGAGCTTCCTGAAGATCGGCGACCGTGCCGCGGGCGCTATCAAGTCTGGAGGTACCACGCGCCGTGCGGCCAAAATGGTTTGTCTCGATCTCGACCACCCCGAAGTAATGGAGTTCATCAACTGGAAGGTGGAAGAAGAGAAGAAGGTTGCCGCCCTTATCGCAGCGGGCTATCCGAGCGACTACGAGGGAGAGGCCTACAAGACGGTCAGCGGCCAGAACTCCAACAACTCCATCCGCATCCCCAACAGCTTTTTCCACAAGCTGGAGAACGACGAGGACTGGGAGCTTACCGCGCGTCACGACGGCCGGATCATGAAGAGGCTTCCCGCCCGTGAGGTATGGAACCAGATCGCCTATGCGGCCTGGCGCTGCGCCGACCCGGGTACGCAATACGATACCACGATCAACGAGTGGCATACCTGCCCCGCAGGTGGCCCCATCCGGGCCTCCAATCCCTGCTCGGAGTATATGTTCCTCGACAATACGGCCTGTAACCTGGCTTCGTTCAACCTTCGCCGTTTCTATAACGAGAAGACCAATACTTTCGACGTCGAGAGCTTTGAATACATGACGCGTCTCTGGACGACGGTGCTCGAGGTCTCGGTCCTGATGGCGCAGTTCCCTTCCCAGGAGGTAGCACAGCTCTCCTACGACTACCGCACCCTGGGTCTTGGCTATGCCAACCTCGGATCGATGCTGATGATCATGGGCATCCCTTACGACAGCGAAGAGGCCCGCGGCATTGCAGGGGCTATCACCGCGATCATGACCGGTGTCGCCTACAGGACCTCCGCCGAAATGGCTGCGGTGCTCGGCGCCTTCCCCCGCTATGAGGACAATAGGGAAAGCATGCTCCGCGTCATGCGCAACCACCGGCTGGCTGCGTACGACGCCGACGAATACGAAGGGCTGGAGATAAAGCCCCAGGGCCTGAAGGCGAAATACTGTCCCGACTATATGCTGAAGGCCGCTACCAAGGCCTGGGATGAGGCGGTACAGCTCGGCGAGAAACACGGCTACCGCAATGCGCAGGCTACCGTTATCGCTCCCACCGGCACCATCGGCCTGGTGATGGACTGCGATACCACCGGCGTAGAACCCGACTTTGCGCTCGTAAAGTTCAAGAAGCTTTCCGGCGGCGGCTATTTCAAGATCATCAACCAGTCGGTGCCCACCGCTCTCAGGAACCTTGGCTACAGCGACAGGCAGATCGATACCATCGTCAAATACGCAGTCGGGTCCGGGACCTTTGCAGGCGCACCCCATATCAACCACCAGACGCTGAGCGAGAAAGGATTTATCGCGGAGGAGATCAGGAAATTAGACGCCGCGGTCGGTTCTGCCTTCGAGATCGGCTTTGTGTTCAACGTTTACACGCTGGGCGAAGAGTGTCTCCAACGCCTGGGCTTCAAACCATCACAGTACTACAATTTCGAATGGAGCCTGCTCGAAGCGCTGGGCTTCTCCGACGACGAGATCGAAGCTGCGAATGACTATGTCTGCGGTACGATGACCGTCGAAGGCGCCCCGTTCCTCAAAGAAGAGCACCTCGCCGTCTTCGACTGCGCCAACAAGTGCGGTAAGAAAGGACAGCGCTATATCCACGCCCACGGCCATATCCGGATGATGGGCGCCACACAGCCCTTTATCAGCGGGGCCATCTCCAAGACGATCAACCTCCCCAACGAGGCAACCGTCGAAGAGATCGCCGACGCCTATATGCTCAGCTGGCAGCTGGCGCTGAAGGCATGCGCGCTCTATCGCGACGGGTCCAAGCTGTCGCAGCCCCTCAGCACCAAATCCGACAAGAAGAAGAAAGAGGCCGAACCGGGGAAAGAAGCCGCCGCACCCGAGGTGGAAGCAGCACCGTCGCCCGTTGCCGGGACGCATATCGTCGACCTCAGCAAGTTAACTGTGCACGAGCTCCTCGAAGAAGTGCAAAAACGTGTGCAGGCGTCGCCCGACACCAAGCTCAAACGCGCCCTGGCGACCATCGTCGAGCGCCGCACCCTGCCGGCCAAACGGCGCGGCTTTACGCAGAAGGCGAAGATCAACGGTCAGGCCATATTCCTGCGTACGGGTGAGTATAGTGACGGCACAGTAGGGGAGATATTCATCGACATGGCCAAGGAAGGGGCTACGATGAGGAGCATGCTCAACTGTTTTGCGATCTCCATCTCGATCGGTCTGCAGTATGGTGTGCCGCTGGAGGAATTTGTGGAGAAGTTTGTCTTCACCCGTTTTGAGCCGAGCGGCATGGTAGACCATCCGAATATCAAGAGTACGACTTCGATAGTGGACTTTATCTTCCGCTCGCTGGCTTACGAATATCTCAATCGCACGGACCTCGTCCATGTCCTCGACCGGCCGGAAGTCGGCAATACAGGCAACGATGACTGGGACCTGCCGGCCGAATCGGAGAGAAAGGGCCCCGAACTGAGCGACGTACGTATTGTCGCGAAGGCTGGCGGCGTCAATGGCGCGCAGACACCCTCCAATGGTTCTCAGACACCGGCCCCGGCAAATTCCCGGGCAGCGCGCGCGGCCGCAGCCACTTCACTCCACCACCGGTCGGATAATGGGCTGGACGCGGTGAACGCGGCGGCGCGCAGCATGCAAAGTGACGCCCCGGCCTGCAATACCTGCGGCCATATCACCATCCGCAGCGGCACCTGCTATAAATGCCTCAACTGCGGCAACAGCATGGGCTGCAGCTGATCACAATTTTGTCTTCAAGGACGGTATTAACCATAATTCAGTTCCCCCATTTTAATGGGGGATTTTTTTTGTGGTCCACGCGACTCCGATCGAACGGTTATTAGTTTTTGATAATCAATATTTTGAAGGAGCTTGGAAACTTGGTACCGAAATTGTCCCTTTGCTATCCTGCTGCAAAAAATATGGTTATCTTTTCAAACCCGCCTGCAGTATCTTTCCTTAGAATTTACCGGGATAACACTTATATGATGCCTCGGAATAATTTAATCTGGCTTTTGTCGTTGAATATCCATATAACCCTAAAATTGAAAAACAACATGAAACGTATCCTGGTAGCAGCAATTGTGATCCTTACTTCGATCACGTTATTTTCTTGCAGTCATAGTGTTACCCCCGGAGAAGCAGCCAGCCATCACTATGGTCATTGCCGCGACGTTCGCTAGTCAATGACCTACAAAATAGAGGTTTAGGGCAAACTTAATTTTTGGGCCATCTGCTATGCAGGTGGCTTTTTTAGCTATTTTCGCCCTAATGACTATTCAATTTGGCTACGACAAGAAGCAAGTGCTCGATGGGCTGCGGGGACATTTTTTCGGGAGGCCTGAGATCAGGATCATGGCTATCATCATTAATGTTTTTGCGATCCTTTCTGCTGTCTTGTTCTACCTAAAGAGGATACAGCCGTTGCCATTTCTCGTTTTTGCTTTACTCTGGATCGTGCTGTGGATCTCCATCCGGCGCATCCTGCCGCTGAGCATATACAAAAGATCCGCTACTTTCCAGGATACGTTTACGCTGACCCTTGAAGACAAAGGGATACTCCTGCAGACAAAGAAAGGGAGCCAGCTGTGGAGCTGGGATGACTTTAGCGGATTCAAGGAAACGGCCTATTTCTTTCATGTCTATTTCAATGCACGGTCCTTCTTTTTGATCCCCAAGGATTCCTTCAAGGATATTACCGAGATACAGGATGCTCGCAAGCTGCTGAAGGAAAGAATTAAGGGGTAGACCGTCCTGCCGGTCGGTTCACGCGGGGACTCGCGGTTCACAGCGGCTCGCTCACCTTGGCTCGCTCACCTTGGCCCGCTGACCTTGGCTCGCTGACCTTGGCTCGCTGACCTTGGCTCGCTCATCTTGGCCCCCCGCTCACCTCAGCCCGCCGCTCACCTTGGCCCGCTCACCTTGGCCCGCTCACCTCGGCTTGTACTTCGCCTCATCAAAGATGGTCCTCGCGGGCACATGCATCAGCTCGGCCACGGGCATATCCTTATGCATATCCGCATATTTCTTCACGATCTGCCACCCGACCCAGGTCCCGATATTTCCCGGCGATGCATCGGGCATACCCAGCGTCTTGGGATTCTCGCCGATATAGTTCTTGATGATATCGGGGTCGGCCGTATAGAGGTCATTTTGTAAAAAATAACCCCAGATGCTCACCTCATTGGCGGCGCACCATTTCAGCTGCGCCTGCGTGTATCCCGTAACGATGCTGTCCGGCGCATCGGGCTGAAGCTTGCCGCCCAGCCACCAGTAACGCCCCTTGACGATCATCTGTTCGATCATCGGCCGGCCGTCGCTGCTATCCGGACACAGGTCTTCCGACAAATTGCGCAGACAATTGGCAGTGATATATTCAGGCTCGAATTTTCTCGAGATATACTGCGGATACATATCCTGGCCCTGCGGTGAAAGATAGTAGGAGAAATTCCGTCCTGCATAAGATTGCAGGCCGATGGCAAGCGCGTGTGCCGTCAGGGCGATTCCCGGGCCGTCGAATGGACCGATGAATGCCACCGTCTTTTCGGGCAGACGATACTGCGGAAAATAATATTTTACGTATTTGAATCCCTGTTTGAGCTCTTTCTCCAGCCAGCCCAGATCCTTATAGCGGGCTTCGATCGAGTCCCTGACGGGCAGATAAGTGGTGAGAAATTGACGGGACGCGGCGAACGCCATATGACTCGTATCGGACAGCGGCCCGGCTCCGAGGATATTGCCGACAAAGTCGCCCGTAAACCACGGATACTGCCGGCTGAGACGGTAGAGGCCCGGAACGATATTATTGGTGTCGAGCGAAAAGAAGGCGGTATCAAAACGTTCGATGCGGACGTCTCCCACGGGGACGGACCCCAGATCAGGACGGCCATTCCTGTTGCCACAGGCGGCGAAGGCAAAGAGAAAGACAAATAGCGCTGGATATTTCATTGCATCGTTATAACGGCAAACAGGTCAGTGGATTGTATGGGCCCTCACCCAAAGATCCGTATTTAACGTAACTTTACACCCATGAAAATCGCACTGGCCCAACAGAATTATCACGTCGGCAATTTCGAAGAGAACACCCGCAAGATACTCGAAGGCATCCGTCAGGCAAAAGACGCCGGAGCCGACCTCGTCGTCTTCTCAGAGCTATGCGTCTGCGGTTACCCGCCCCGGGACTTTCTTGAGTTCGAAGATTTTATCGCACAGTGTTATGCCGCCATCGACCGCATCCGCGAGCATGCGGATACCATCGGGGTCATCGTCGGCGGTCCCGCGCGCAATCCCGCGAAAGAGGGAAAAGACCTCTTCAACGCCGCCTGGCTCCTCTATGAGAAGGAGATAAAAGGCGTCGCCCATAAGACCTGTCTGCCCACGTACGACGTCTTTGACGAATACCGTTATTTCGAACCCGCCTGGCAGTGGCAGGTCATCCCTTTCAAAGGCAAGAAGATAGCCCTCACGATCTGCGAGGATATTTGGAACCTGGGCGACAACCCGCTGTACCGTGTCTGCCCGATGGACCAGCTGATGAAGCAGCATCCCGACTTGATGATCAATATCTCGGCCTCTCCCTTCGACTACGACCACGATGACGACCGGAAAGAGGTCGTCCGGCAGAACGTGCTGAAATACCGGCTGCCGATGTATTATTGTAATGCAGTAGGATCCCAGACAGAGATCGTTTTTGACGGAGGCACCGTCGTATATGACAGCCACGGTAACCTGGTAAAGGAGATGAAATACTTTGAAGAGGACTTTGCCGTGGTAGACCTGCCGCAGCCCGTGCCGCCTCTCTATGAAGAGCTGCTGCCCGGGCTGTCGATAGCCGTCGAACACAACAAGCCGGACGAAGAGGAAGAAGCGTCGATGCATACCGCAGGTACGGCGACCCAGGCCGCGCCACAGCCCACGACCCTTACGACGGGTCACCCCGATCGTCCTGCAGATATCTTCGACAAGGACATGCGCGTCTCCCGGGTTTCGGATCCGGACAGGATACTCGGCTATCTTACCCGCGAAGACAATATCGCCCAGATATACAGCGCCCTTATTCTCGGCATCCGCGACTATTTCTCCAAGATGGGTTTTGCATCAGCGATCATCGCCAGCAGCGGCGGCATCGACAGCGCTGTGACCCTTGCCCTCGCGTGCGAGGCGCTGGGCCGCGACAACGTCCGCGCCATTCTGCTGCCATCGGAGTTCTCGACCTCGCATTCCGTCAGCGACGCCGAGCAGCTGTCGCGGAACCTGGGCAACCCCTACGATATCATTCCCATCCGCGAAGTATACGACGCGCTGGTGCATACGCTTGCTCCTGTATTCAAGGATACCCCATTCGGTCTCGCCGAAGAGAACCTGCAGAGCCGCACCCGCGGGAATATCGTGATGGGTCTCGCGAATAAGTTTGGCTATGTCATGCTGAATACCTCCAACAAGAGCGAGCTGTCTACAGGCTACGGCACCCTGTATGGCGACATGGCCGGTGGTCTCAGCGTGCTGGGCGACGTCTATAAAGGACAGGTATATGCGCTGGCCCGTTATATTAACCGAAAGGGCGAGGTCATCCCCGCCAGTATTCTCGAGAAGGCGCCGTCCGCCGAGCTTCGCCCCGGTCAGAAGGACAGCGACAGCCTGCCCGACTACGACGTGCTGGACAAGGTGCTTTATCAATATATCGAAAGGAGACAGGGACCAAAGGAGATCGTCGCGATGGGCATCGACGAGACGGTGGTGAGAAGGATATTGCGCCTGGTGAATACCAGCGAGTACAAGCGGAATCAGTTCTGTCCGATCATAAGGGTTAGCTGCAAGGCGTTCGGCGTTGGCCGCCGTATGCCGATAGTTGGGAAATATTTGTCGTAGGAGAGACGCATCAGTTCACAGGACGCATCGGTTCACGGAATTCCTGTTCACGCGGGGAATTACCTGCTCAGCACGATCACATACCTCGTGTTCGATCCGCCCAATTTCTGGTCCGCATACATCTCGAGCCGGTGCTGGGTGAGCGTTCGGACCCTATAGTACTGATCCTGAAAATAAATAGTGCTGTCGTGATTCTGGAAGGCCCACATAAATGGGAAGCCGTCTTTCTTTGATTCCATCTGGGAGTAGCCTGTACCGTCTTTCCGAAAGACGATCATATTGTCCTTTTCGCTGCCCGCAATACGCGGATCAAGCGCGTCAAAGATGCCGTCGTCATTGGAGTCAAAACCCGCCTTCTCGTATTTCCATGGATTCGCCGTCAACAGGTCAAGATCTTTCCCGGAAGGGCTCTTGTCCGAACAACCGGTCAGTAATGATCCGGCCAGGAGGGAGAGTATAATCAATTTAACAGGCATTCTCACTAAGGTTACGGTTGGACTGGAAGAAAGGTTGTCCGGTTTAATAAGCAAACGGTAATTGACGCATAATAATTGCTTATATATATAATTAAAATTATATTAAAAACTTGTTCGGGACGGACTCTCAACTTGTTCAGCATGCTTCCGGAGGAGGCATATAAAATTGGCAAGCTACTTGCCTCATAAAAATTCTTATTTTTAACCCCTAGCTGGATTAGTCCAGTGTGTTTCACCAGGTAAGCCATAATTATCAGAAATATGCTTTATACAGCAGAAGATATCAGACAGCTAAACAATAAGATCCAATACCAGGCCGCCTTTATCGACAGGCTCAGGGACGAGGTCGGCCGTGTCATCATCGGTCAGCACCATATGCTCGACCGCCTGCTCATCGGCCTGCTAAGCAACGGCCACGTGCTGCTGGAGGGTGTCCCTGGTCTTGCCAAAACATTGGCGATCAAATCGTTATCGCAGGCCATCCACGCGAAGTTCAGTCGGATACAGTTCACGCCCGACCTGTTGCCTGCCGACGTCATCGGAACGATGATCTACAATCAGCAGAAACACGAATTCGTGGTGCGCAGGGGTCCCATCTTTGCCAACTTCGTGCTGGCCGATGAGATCAACCGTGCCCCGGCCAAGGTACAGAGCGCGCTGCTCGAAGCCATGCAAGAGCGGCAGGTGACCCTGGGTGACACCAGCTACAAGCTCGAGGATCCCTTCCTGGTCCTCGCGACGCAAAACCCCCTTGAACAGGAGGGCACCTATCCGCTGCCGGAGGCCCAGCAGGACCGCTTTATCATGAAGGTTATCGTCGACTACCCGTCCAAACAGGAGGAGCAGCTCATCATCCGCCAGAACGTGCAGGGCGTTCAGTCTGCAACAGTCGAGCAGGTCGTCTCCATGCAGGAGATCACGCAGGCCAAAGACCTGGCGCGGCAGATATATATGGACGAAAAGGTGGAACACTATATTCTGGATATCGTTTTTGCGACGAGGACACCGGAGAAGTACAAGCTGGATAAGCTGAAACCCCTCATCGCCTATGGCGGCAGCCCGAGGGCCAGCATCAATCTCGCCCTTGCGGCAAAGGCCAATGCCTTTTTGAACAAGCGGGGTTATGTCATCCCCGAAGACGTCCGCTCGATCTCCAAAGACGTCCTGCGTCACCGTATCGGTCTGACCTATGAAGCCGAAGCCGAGAACGTCAACGTAGAGCACATCATCGATGAGATCCTAAAAGTCATTCCTATACCATAACTGAACGGAGTTCAGTTCGCGGACGTCCGCCTGGCGGCGCCCGCAGACGTAAATGATATTGAAGGAAAAAATTATTTTTGGACAATTTTTTCCGAAATTTTAACTGAACGCAGCCTAGCATGCTCACTACTGCCGAAATATTAAAGAAGGTAAGGGAGCTGGAGATCAAGAGCAAAAGGCTCACCCGCCACCTTTTTACCGGAGAATACCACAGCGCTTTCAAGGGAAGAGGAATGAGCTTCCGGGAAGTGAGGGAGTATGCCGCGGGGGATGATATCCGGTTTATAGACTGGAACGTCAGCGCTCGATTCAATCACCCTTTCAGCAAGCTTTTTGAGGAAGAGCGCGAGCTGTCCGTGATGCTGCTCGTGGACGTCAGCGCCAGCTCGTTGTTCGGTACCGTTCACGCGCGGAAGAAGGACCTGATCACCGAGGTCTGCGCGGTCCTCGCCTTCTCGGCCGTCAACAACAATGACAAGGTCGGCGTGATCTTCTTCAGCGACCGGATAGAAGCCTATATCCCCCCCAAAAAAGGCAGGGAGCACGTCCTGTATATTGTCCGCCGGCTGCTGACGATCGAGCCCAAACGCAAGGGCACGCATCTGGGCGAAGCCATCCGCTTTCTCAACCAGTCGGTGCGTCAGAAAGGCATTGTCTTTTTGCTGAGCGATTTTCTTGACGACAATGGATTTGAGGAAGCGCTGAAGGTGGGCGGAAAAAAACACGACTTCATCGGCATCAAGTTCTACGACAGGATGGATATGGAGCTGCCGGCTATCGGGCTGATCGAAGCCGAGGACTCCGAGACGGGCGGCCGCCAGTGGGTTGATACCAATGATTACCTCGTCCGAACGAATTACCAACAATCTTTTTTTAACCAGACGGAGTTATGTAAAAGCATTTTTCAAAAGGCCGGGTGTGACCTCCTGCACCTGCGTACGGACGAAGACTATGTTAAAATATTACAGCGCTTCTTCGTCGGACGCCACCGGCCGGGATAGTTCATGAGAAGGATACGAGTATATACCATCGCCGCAGTCATATGCCTCTTTCCAGCGGGGTTCCTGCTTGCACAGAGACGGCATCCCCCGGCTGCCCCCGCCCCTTTGCTGAAAACGACCGTAGACAAGCAGAAGATCGTCATCGGCGAACCGATACAGCTGATGCTGGAAGCCACCGTCCCGGGCGATGCCCCGCTGACCTGGCCCAACCTGGACAGCCTCCCGCACTTTGACTTTATACAAAAAGGAAAGGTCGATTCGACCGTCAAAAGTGGTGAGCGCTACTACCGCCAGTACCTGACGGTGACGAGCTTCGACTCCGGCGCCTTTGCGATCCCACGCCTGACCTTTATAGAAGGGAATAAGAAATATTTCAGCGATTCCGTCCGTATCGATATCGGCTATTCGAAATTCGACCCGTCCAAAGACTATCACGATATAAAAGATATCATCGAGGTCCCTAATCCCTTTGCGCGCTGGTTCCCCTGGATCGTAGGAGTGGTGGCCCTGATCTGTCTGGCGCTGGTCATATGGCTTATCCGCAAACGAAAGATGCTGAAGACGGGCGCAGCAGCGAAAGACGAGCGGCAGCTGACGCCCTATGAAGAGGCGGTATCGCAGCTCAAACAGCTCGAGCTCCAGAAGCACCTGCTCTCCGACGGGTCTGCCAAGGTCTACTATAGCCGGCTGGGCGATATCTTCCGGTACTTCCTGTTGAGACGGCTCGGCATCGCCAGCCTCGCGGAGACCAGCGACGAGCTCATCGGGCAGCTGAGAAGGCTCTCTCTGCCGGGTGAACAGTTCGCGGCGCTGTCGGATACGCTGCGCATGAGCGATTTTGTGAAGTTTGCAAAATACCAGCCGGGACTCGCCGATGGCGAACAGCACCACCAGACGATCCGCGGCGCGATCGAGTCGCTCGAAAAAATGACGGCAGCTGGAGAGGCTGCAGAAGCAGAGGCGTCCACCCCAAAATCGGAAAACAAAACAACTAATTAGTGTTCTACGACTGGTACCAAAATATCTATTTTGCTCAACCCGCCTTCTTCGGGCTGCTTATCTTGTTGCCTGTGCTCATCTTCTGGGAGATCAAAAAGTCCGACCGCGCACAGGCGACCATTATGGTATCGTCGGTTGGCCAGTTCCGCGGCGCGCGCTCCTGGAAGAACATCCTCCGGCCGCTGCCCTTTATCTTTCGCATGCTGGCCCTTGCCTGTATCATCTTCGCCCTGGCCCGGCCCCAGACGCGCAATGACGAGCAGCTGGTCACAGGCGAAGGCATCGACATCGTCCTCTGTCTGGACATCAGCGGCAGCATGCTGGCGCAGGACTTCACACCCAACCGGATGGAAGCCGCCAAGAATGTAGCCGGAGAGTTCATCGACCACCGCCCCACCGATCGCATCGGGCTGGTCATCTTCTCCGGCGAAAGCTTTACTATGTGCCCCCTCACCACGGACCGCATTGTCCTCAAGACACAGCTGGCCAATGTACAGAGCGGCCTGCTTGAAGACGGCACCGCTATCGGCTCGGGCCTGGCGACCGGCGTCGACCGGCTGCGCAGCTCGCCATCGAAAAGTAAGGTCATCATCCTGCTGACCGACGGGGAGAACAACGGCGGCCTCATCGACCCCAATACAGCAAAAGAGATCGCCAAATCCGTCGGCGTCAAAGTTTATACAGTAGGTATGGGTACGGAAGGCTTTGCTCCCGTCCCGATACAAACCCCCTCAGGCGTCATCTACCAGAAGGAAAAGGTCAACATCGACGAAAAGCTCCTGACCCAGATCGCCACCGAAACGGGCGGCCGCTACTACCGCGCCAAAGACAACGAAAGCCTGAAGAACATCTACAATGAGATCGACCAGCTCGAGAAGTCAAAGATCGAGACGACGACGCTGCGCCGCTATACCGAGCAGTTCTATCCCTTCGCGCTGGCCGCCGCGCTGCTGCTGTTGCTGGAGCTGTTGCTGAGATGGACATTGTTGAGGAAGTTTCCGTAGGGGTCGCCGCGTCGGCCGCGGAAACCGTACCTTCACACCATGACAGGGAAAGTTTACAAATCCACCGGCAGTTGGTACGTCGTGAAGACGCCGGATTCTATGACGTGGAATGCCCGGCTCCGGGGAACCTTCAAGCTGGACGGTATTACTTCTACTAATCCATTGGCTGTTGGCGACAACGTTGAAATAGAACCGGAGAACAGTGACGAGAACACCGCAATTATAACGGAAATACACACCCGAAAAAATTATATCAACCGGCAGTCACCCTCTCACCGGCTGCAGCATCATATCGTAGCGGCGAATATCGATCAGTCGCTGCTTGTGGTTACGCTGAAGGAGCCCCGCACGTCCCAGGGTTTTATCGATCGCTGGCTGGTCACCTGTGAGGCGTATCATGTTCCCGCCGTCCTGTTATTCAACAAAAGCGACCTCTACCGGAAAAAGGAAGAGGAGAAATATGCCGCCTGGAAGAAGATGTACGAACATATCGGCTACCGGCTGATCCGCATGAGCGTACATACCGGCGAGGGGCTCGACGAGGTCCGCAGCCTTCTTGCCGGGAAGATCAGCCTGCTCAGCGGACATTCCGGGGTAGGGAAGTCCTCTTTTCTCAATGCGCTGTTCCCGGAGCTGCGGCTTAAGACCCAGGGTGTCAGCGGGTGGAGCGGGAAGGGGATACATACTACGACCTTTGCAGAGATGTTTGATCTGCCGCTGGCCGCCGGCGGATCGGCCGACTCCGGCGATCTGGCCGACTCCGGCGATCTGACCGACTCCAAAGATCTGACCGACTCCAGGGATCGGGTCCACTCGGGGAATCCCGGCCGCATCATCGATACCCCCGGCATGCGGGAGTTCGGTCTGGTCGATATCAGCCGGCAGGAGCTCTCGGGCTATTTCCCGGAAATGCGCGCGCTCGCGGGACAATGCCAGTTCAACAACTGTCTCCATCTGGAAGAGCCGGGATGTAAAGTAAAACAGGCCGTCATCGACGGACAGATCGACCCGGACAGATATGAAAGTTATATCTCGATACTTGGATCGATAGAGGAGAACAATTATTGATGGGCCGGACCACGCGGACCGCGCGACGCGGCGGTCACTTCCTTTCCGGCGCAGCGGTGACGTCGTGACCCTCCACTTTTATCTCTTCCTTTAGTGGCTCAGGCTGCTTCTCGTCCCGCTCATCCCCAAACAACATCCCCCACGGCTTGAGGCTGTCTATCCGGTCAAAGATGATCTTGGCAATGGCGATCACAGGAATGGCCAGGAAGGTCCCCGGTATCCCCCACACCGCCTCGCCGACGATCACGCCAAAAACGGTGATCAGCGCGTTGATCCTCACCTTTGACCCCACGATCACCGGCAGAAGCACATTCGAATCGACGAGATGGATCCCGAGAACGGTGCCTATCACCAGCAGCAGCTTGGCCGTACCGGCGGTGGCAAAGGTGACCAGCGTGCTCAGGCACAGCGCGGTAAAGATGCCGATATAAGGAATGATATTGAAGAGTCCCGTCAGCAGGCCCAGCAGGATCGCGTATTTGATGCCCAGTATCCAGAGCGCAAGACAGGTCGCCGCGGCTACGATCACCATTTCCAGCAGCAGCCCCAGGATGTACTGCCTGATCTTCGTCTGTATCTGCGCGATGATGTCATAAACGATAACCGCATTCTCCTCCTTGAACGCCGCCACCAGGAACCGTACGATCAGCCTCCTGTAGTAAAGGAAGAAAAAGGTATCGATCATGATAAAAACGAGGAAGAGCAACAGGGACGACAGCGAGACCAGCGTAGACCCGATGGCCGAGGAGCCCGTCTCAAGGAGCTTTGAAATGGCGTTGTTGACATAGTTGTTCTGCTGCTTGATCCGGACATGGAATTTTTGCGAGATCCACTGCTGCAGATCGTTGACCGAAGTGAGCACCTGCTGCTTGAACTGCGGCCAGTCCTCCGCCAGGCTGCTGATCTGCATGCCGACCAGGTAGAGAAGCCCCACCAGGGAAAGGACCAGCAGGAACACGGACAGCAGGGAGGCCATGCTCCGCGGCACCCGGCAGCGCCGCTCGATAAAATTGGCCATCGGGAGCAGAAGGACGGCGAACAGGAGGGCGAAGACCAGCGGAGCCAGAAATGCCTTGCCCCATATAGCGATATAAAATAAGGCGATCAGACTCACAAGCACCATCGCCAGTTTGGTGTAAAATGGCTGTTTTAGATACATACGGGATAAATATAGCCAAAAAAACAAGACCCGCCTGTTAAGCGACCGGGGGACCAGGCTTGTCTCGGCCCCAAAGAAAAAAAGGCCGGCCCGCCAGGGTCGACCTCAAAGATCGGCAAACATTCGTCAGACAATCCGCCATGAAGCCCGGGACGCTAGGACATATAACGGCGAGCCGTGTTGATCAGCAACTTGCTTTCCAGGAACTTCGCAACTTCTACCACCGCGTCGTTGTCCTTCCGGGGAGCTTCGCGGAATTTGCGGGGATAGATGGATATACCGGTGTAAATATTATAGTGAAGGGTCAGAATATGCCCCTTGTAAAGAAAGTCCCACATCAGGGAATCGAAATCGTCTGTCTTTTGGGTGAACTTGATGTCAAGATCGTCAGAAAGGATGTTGGCAACTTCGTAGAAGCGTTTCAGTCCGCAGTCGTCGTCGATGACGGCTTCAGTACAGCCGAAATCGGTACGTAGAGTTAAAGGGCTCATAGAGTAGGGATTTTTATAGTTTATGTTTAGGATTGTACGCTTGGTTACCTATCCGACCTTACCTTACCTCACTTTCTCCAGTCCCCGCTGTAAGGCCCGCGGTCTCTCGTCACTACGCCTTGAACTTCGGTCCCCTGGGAACTTTTTCCCCGCTAAGGATCCGCTCTGCTCCCACATTCTTCCCGTCGCTCGGGCATCCATACTTCGGTCCGAACATGCTGTGCATCCACCCGCATGATGAGCCTCCGATCAATAAAATGGTCAGGAAAAAAAGGAGAAGTATGGGTTTATGAGCTTTCATGGGATATCTATATAACGAATTTAAACCTACAAATATTATCCTGGATTTGCAAGTGAACTCCCTATTTTAACCTTGAAAAGCCCCTTTTACCCAGTCTTTTAGGGTAACTGGGTAGGTGTAGACCTGACATTGCGGCCCCTCTCTTCCGCAAGGTCCGCCCGATGCGGCAACCCCCTAGCGTACTTCCTGCATCTCGTTGGCGGCATTCACGTCCTTGAACCAGCCGGCATAGATGCAATAGTGGTTGGCGATGCGCTCTATCTGTCCCGAGATCAGGTCCGCAGGAATATCCTTGATCTTTCTGGCCGGTACCCCGCCATAAATGGTCCCCGATTCGACCTTGGTGCCTTCCGTAACGACCGCACCGGCGGCGATTATCGAGTTCTTGCCTATCTCCGCATTGTCCATTATGATGGCGCCCATTCCGACAAGCACCTTGTCGCTAAGCGTGCAGCCATGTATAATGGCGTTATGACCAATGGATACCTCGTTGCCGATGGTAACGCTCGTCTTCTGATAGGTGCCGTGAATGATCACCCCATCCTGAATGTTCACCTTGTCGCCGATCGTAATGCTGTTGACGTCACCCCTTACTACTGCATTGAACCAGACGCTGCATTTGTCACCCATCTTTACATTGCCTACGATCGTGGCATTGGGAGCGATAAAACAATTTTGTCCGAACTGAGGGAACTTTCCTTCTACCGATAGTATAGTTGCCATATTAAGAGTTTTGAGTCCAGGAAATTATTGACAATCTAATTTACGAACTTTGTGCCTCAATGCATACTCAAAATCATCGCTTATTTCTGCAACACGTCGCCCAGACGTCAACCGCTCCGCTGGCTATCGAAATTGCGAAGGCGGAGGGTCTTTATCTCCACGATCCCGCAGGCAGAACGTACCTGGACCTCATCGGAGGCATCAGCGTCTGCAACACCGGACACCGCCATCCCCGTGTTGTCCAGGCGGTGAAGGACCAGGCCGATCGCTATCTGCACCTCCTGGTCTATGGAGAATTGATACAGTCGCCCCAGGTGGAATATGCCACGCTGCTTGCCGCCCACCTTCCTTCTTCCCTCAACGCGGTATATTTTACCAATAGTGGCGCAGAAGCGACGGAAGGCGCAATGAAGCTCGCGAAAAGGGTAACCGGACGTACAGAGATCGTCGCCTTTAACCAGTCCTATCACGGCAGTACACAGGGCGCGCTCAGCGTCATGGGCGACGAATACTGGCGAAACGCTTTCCGGCCGCTGCTGCCCGGCATCCGTCACGTCGGATACAATACGGAGGCTGCGCTGGATGTCATCACCGGCCAGACGGCCTGTGTTATTGCAGAGACCGTCCAGGCAGAGCGGGGAGTCTATGCTCCCGATCGTACATGGCTGCAAGCCCTCCGCGAACGTTGCGACCACACCGGAGCCCTGCTGGTCCTGGACGAGATACAGGTAGGATTTGGACGGACGGGCAGCCTCTGGGGATTTACCCCGTACGATGTCACTCCGGATATTCTGCTGCTGGGCAAGGCCCTTGGCGGAGGACTGCCGCTGGGCGCCTTTATCGCCGACCGTAATGTAATGGCGGTGCTGACGGACAGACCTGTGCTCGGACATATCACCACCTTTGGCGGCCATCCGCTGTCCTGCGCCGCCGGTATCGCTTCGATGAAGGTGCTGCTGGAGGAGAGCTGGATCACCGCCGTCGCCGCAAAGGAAAAGCTTTTCCGGCAGCTGCTGGTTCACCCTGCTATCCGGGAAGTGCGAAGCGCGGGCCTGCTGATCGCCGTCGAATTTGAAAGCTTTGAGCAGAACAAAAGGATCATCGATGCCTGTATAGCCAACGGCTTGCTAACGGACTGGTTCCTGTTCGCTCCGCAATGCATGCGCATCGCTCCGCCACTGACGATCACCGAAGAAGAGATCAGAAAGGCGTGTGAAATTATTTTGGGATCGATCTCTATTTAATTTCTTAGCTTTATATAAATTTGTCTGGCGACAGCGCAACTTACTACAACTACGTTCCTTCCTCGTATTACTCCCACGGATAAGTGAAGTATCCGTATTGTAATCTTAAAATATTTTCTATGTCACAGTTTTTGGACCAAAAAGAACTGTTCGACAGTATTTTGTTTCTCAAGGAAGAAGAGAAGCAGAATCCCCTGGGAGTGATCGAACAGTTCTTCAATGACTATCGCCTGCACGAGTGCAGGCATACCCTATGGGCAATGGTGGAAACCTGCCTGACCACGGACAACGCAGAATTCAGCGACCCGGAGGAGAGGGGCAATCTGATACAGCGATACAAGGACCTGGAAAGGTTGCTTGAGGCAGGTACCCTGCTCGTACGTCGGAAATAGCGCATAGCCCCGGAAGAAATGAACCACGAAAAAAATTTTACCCTGAGAAAACCAAGCCCGTTGTTTTTCCGTATATCCTACTGAATGAGAAGAATAATTTTGGCTAGGAATTTGATTAGTTATCCCTGCTTTCAAGCAGGGATTTTTTTTGGATGTCCCCGCCGCGCGTCGGCCCCGTGCGCGGATATCAAATAGCTCACCCCTGTAATAACCGGAATACTAATACCGCAAGCAGGCATCCCAGCACAGGCCCCAGCACCGGGACCCAGGCGTATCCCCAGTCGGCGTCCCTTTTTCCGGGCACCGGCAACAGCGCATGCATGATCCGCGGCCCGAGATCGCGGGCGGGATTGATGGCATAGCCCGTGGGTCCCCCCGGTCCGAGACCAATGCCCAGCACCAGCAGGCTTACCGGGAGAGCATCCAGCGCCCCCAGCGAGCTGGACGGCGACGCAATGAAAAGTATCCCGATGATGAGCACAAAGGTCGCGATAGTCTCTGTTATCAGGTTGTCCCGGTAGCTTCGTATAGCCGGCGCTGTGCAAAAGACGGCCAGCTTCGCGTTCGCATCTGCCGTCGCTCCGAAATGAGGCCGAAAACACAACCAGGCCGTCAGCGATCCCGCCATCGCGCCCAGCATCTGTGCCGCGATATAGAGGGGGACAGACGCCCAGGGGAATTTCCCGAGCACGGCAAAGGCGATCGTCACGGCAGGATTAAGATGCGCCTTGCTCGAAGCAGCCGAACAATATACGCCTATAAATACGGCCATTGCCCAGCCAAAACTGATCACGATCCACCCGCTGTTATGCCCCTTGCTTTTTTCAAGGACAACATTGCTGACCACGGTCTGTCCGATAAAAAGAAGCAGACCGGTCCCGATAAATTCGCCCCAAAATGGCGTCATGGTATTCAAGTTTAGTTAAATGGTTTCACCAGATAGCCCTCCGCAAGGGAATTGAACTCCGCGATCTGCCCGTCCTGCCAGGCGCTGTCCTTCCCCAGCTCGTCCGCCAGCAAGGCCGCCACCATCGGCGCCGCATCGATGGCCGCCTGTGCGTCCAGCAGCAGCGACCGGGTTCGCCGGCTGAGCGCGTCCTCGAGCGTCATACACATCTCTTCCCGCGCGGCCCATACGATCTCTGCCCTGATATAGGGCAGCCGGTGGTGGAGCCGCTCTCCCAGCAGCGGATGCGCCTTGACGATAGCGCGTATCGCATCCGCGTCCGTACCATGATAATGAAGAGGGCCTTCTTCCACGTAGCCGGACGGCGCCCCGTGTATCGGCAGCCTGGCCGTGATGCATTCTTTCATCGGCAGACCGGCTTTCTCTATCGCCGTATTCACCGTGTCCTCCGCCATCCGACGGTAGGTAGTCCACTTCCCGCCCGTCACGGTCACGAGCCCCGAGTCCGACACCAGTATCAGGTGGTCCCTCGCCAGCTCGGCCGTCTTCTTGCTGCTGCTCTTTACCAGCGGTCGTAACCCCGCATAGACGCTTCGGATATCGGCCGCCGTGGGCACTTTCTTGAGATACCTGCCTATCTGTTTGAGGATGAAGTCGACCTCCTCCGGCAGGGCCCGCGGCTCGATATCCACGTGATCGACCGGCGTATCGGTAGTTCCGATGATGATCCTGTCGTGCCATGGTACGGCAAACAGCACCCGGCCGTCGTCGGTATGCGGCACGAGTATGGAAGCCTCGCCCGGCAGGAAGTCCTTGTCGAGCATGATATGCACGCCCTGGCTGGGCGCGATGATGGGCTCGCTGTCCGGCTCGTCCATCCGGAGGATGCTGTCCGTGAATACGCCGGTTGCATTGATGACAACTTTGGCGTTTATGGTATGCCGTTGTCCGCTGATGAGGTCTGCCGCAACAACGCCGGAGACTTTGCCTTTCGTTTTCACCAATTCCTCCACCTTGCAATAGTTGAGAACGGTCGCCCCCTGTTCGGCCGCGGTCATCGCGAGATGGATCGCCAGCCTCGCGTCGTCGAACTGGCCGTCGTGGTAGAGCACGCCGCCCCGCAGCCCTTCGTCGTCCAGAGTAGGGGCGAGCTCCAGCGTTTCTTCCCTCGAAAGCAGCCGCGACTTGCCCAGTCCGAGATTGCCCGCCATCCAGTCATAGACTTTCAGACCGATGCCATAGAATGGCCCTTCCCACCATTTGTAGTTGGGAACGATAAACGACATATTCTTCACCAGATGCGGAGCGTTGCGCCACAGGATGCCCCGCTCGTGCAGCGCTTCCGTAACGAGCTTGATATTCCCCTGCTGCAGATACCGGACTCCGCCATGCACCAGCTTGGTAGCGCGGGACGAAGTACCCTTTGCAAAATCATGCTGCTCCAGCAGCAGCGTGCTAAAGCCTCTCGAAGCCGCATCCACGGCCACGCCCAGCCCGGTGGCGCCGCCCCCGATGACACAGATATCCCATAACGCGGAACCCTTTCGTTCAAGAGCCCCAACCATATTTTGTCGATTCATAAAATTATTCTTTATCGGTCGGGTCGCGGCCCCGCCGCATTATCGTCCATCGGCCCAGGCAATAGCCGCCTTCACGGCACGCTGCCATCCTTTTAGCAACTCGTCTGCATGGCCCGCTGCCATCGCCGGGTCAAATCGTCTGTCGACCTCCCACTGCTTGCGGATATCTTCCTCCGAGCCCCAGTAGCCAACGCCGAGGCCCGCGAGATACGCCGCCCCGAGCGCTGTCGTCTCCGTCACCGTGGGACGCACCACGGGCACACCCAGTATATTGGACTGGAATTGCATCAGACCGTCATTTGCCGTGGCGCCTCCGTCAACCCGCAGCTCTTTCAGCACGATGCCGCTGTCAGCCTCCATCGCCTTGAGTACGTCGTAGGTCTGATAGGCGATGCTCTCCAGCGCCGCCCGGGCGATATGGGCCTGCGTCGTGCCGCGCGTCATCCCGAAAAGGCTTCCCCGCGCATGTTGGTTCCAGTGAGGAGCGCCGAGGCCTGCAAAGGCTGGCACCATATACACCCCGTCCGAGCTGCCGGCCTTTGCCGCCAGCGCCTCGACCTCTTCCGAGCTGCGTATGAAGTGCAGCCCGTCGCGCAGCCACTGCACCACGGCCCCGGCGATGAAGATGCTGCCTTCGAGCGCATATGTTGTCCGGCCATTGCGCGTCCACGCAACAGTCGTAAGCAGATTGTTTTGGGAATGGACGGCGTTATCGCCGGTAAACATCAGCATAAAACAACCGGTGCCGTAGGTATTCTTGACCATGCCGGGCTGCGTACAGAGCTGACCAAAAAGTGCTGCCTGCTGGTCGCCTGCTATGCCCGCGATGGGCACACCCACGGAGCCGGGCGCCATGATGCTCGCCGTATTGCCATAGACCTCGCTCGAGCTGCGCACTTCCGGCAGGATCGGGGCGGGGATATCGAAGAGGCGTAAAAGCTCGGGATCCCAATCGCATTTGTGGATATTGAAAAGGAGGGTGCGCGAGGCGTTGGTGCTGTCCGTAATATGCAGCCTGCCCGCCGTGAGTTTCCAGACCAGCCAGCTGTCGATGGTCCCGAAGGCGAGCTCGCCTTTGTCGGCTTTTGCTCTTGCCCCCGGTACCTCGTCGAGTATCCATTTTAATTTGGTGGCAGAGAAATAGGCGTCGATGACCAGCCCCGTCCGCTGCTGTATCAGTTCGGAATGTCCCTGCGCCTTCAACTGGTCGCAGTAGGCGGCGGTACGCCGGTCCTGCCAGACGATGGCCGGATGAATAGGCCGGCCGGTCTGCCGGTCCCAGACGACCACGGTCTCCCGCTGATTGGTGATGCCGATGGCGGCGACATCCTTTGTCGTGCTGTTGTTCTTCGCCAGCACCTCCGCCAGGACGCTATATTGTGTGGACCATATCTCCTCGGGGTCGTGCTCCACCCAGCCGGGTTGCGGATAATATTGCTTGAACTCGCGCTGGGCTATCTGTCGGATCTGGCCGTTCTGGTCAAAGAGGATGGCCCTGCTGCTGGTGGTACCCTGGTCCAGGGAAAGAACATAAGAAGCCGGCATGTAATCGTTGTTTTAGGTTAAAGCCGGTCCTGTGGACCGGCAGGTTAAGGTTGACCGGTCCTCCGGAACCAGCGGATAATCATTTCGGAAGATAGGGAAAACTTGTTCATTACAATTATTGTATTTATATTTACGTAAGTACTTACGTAATTGATAATATATGGACTTCTACACACGCACAGGCAAAATGGCTCTCGGCAGCCGTCTTCGCCGCCTCAGCGAATGTATGACGGAGCAGGCCGCCGGCATCTATGACCTTTACCAGGTCGATCTTCAGCCCAGGTGGTTCCCCGTTTTTTATTCCCTTTCCCCCACGGAGGAAAAGTCGATCACCGATATTGCCCGTGAGATAGGCCATACCCATCCCTCCGTGAGCCAGACGGTGCGCGAGTTGGCCGCAAAAGGATATATTATTGAGAAGAAGGGGGAGGCTGACGGCCGCAAGAACTTTGTGCTCCTGTCGCCGGCCGGCCAGGCTGTGCGCGAGAAGATGCAGGCGCAGCTGGACGACGTCACCTCAGCCATCGAAAGAGCCATGAAGGAGACGCACCACGATCTCTGGCGGGCCATCGGGGAGTGGGAGTTCCTGCTGGAGCAGAAGAGCCTCCTGCGCCGGGTGCAGGAAGAGAAAAAGGCGAGGGAGAGCAGCCAGGTGGAGATCGTGGACTATACCCCGGACATGCAGCCCGCTTTCCGCCAGCTCAACGAGGAATGGATCACCAGGTATTTCCGGATGGAGGAAAGCGACTACAAGGCGCTGGACCATCCCAAAGAATACATTCTTGATACGGGCGGACATATCTTCATGGCGCTTTATAAGGGGGAGGCGGTCGGCGCCTGTGCGATCATCCCCATGGACGACGGTGGATTTGAGCTGGCCAAGATGGCGGTTTCCCCCCGGGCGCAGGGGCTCGGCATCGGCTACCTCATCGGCCAGGCCTGTATCGAAAAGGCGCGGGCGCTCGGCGCGCGCCGCGTCTACCTGGAAAGCAATACGACGCTGAAACCCGCGATCAATCTCTATCACAAGCTGGGGTTCCGCAAGGTGGCGGGGCCGCCCTCGCCATATGAGCGGTGTAATATACAGATGGAGCTGGTCTTTCCCGCGTGAACCAGAGATTCCCCAAATTTTTTCCGCCAACCTCTTGCGGGAACCAAATTTTCCCCTTTACTTTGTAGTTCAAAGTACTTTTATGACGAGCCAAAGCCCCACAGATCAATCCCAGTCCCTCGAAGCCCTGCAGGAAATACGGCGGATGATGGAGCGCTCATCCCGTTTTATCTCTCTGAGCGGTCTTAGTGGGGTCAGCGCCGGCATCTGCGCCATCATTGGCGCATTTATCGCGCATATCTGGCTGGTGGAGTTTCGCCTCGGCAGCATCGGCGACAGCATAGACATTGGCCGTGAGTACAACGGAAGATCGCTGCACGGCTCCGGTGCCGACCTCAGAGAGCTGCAATTCAAGCTGGTCGCGCTCGCTATGGCCGTACTGGTTGCGGCTCTGGCCACCTCCACGTGGTTTACCTGGCGGAAGGCCCGCAAAAGCAAGCTGCCTATCTGGGACGTCGCTTCAAAGAAGCTCGCCATTAATATGACGATACCCCTGGCCGCCGGCGGCTTCTTCGTCCTCGCGCTGATACACTATTCCGACTGGGTCTATGTCGCACCTGCCTGCCTGATCTTCTACGGCCTGGCCCTCGTCAATGCAAGTAAATTTACCCTGACCGATATTCGCTACCTTGGACTGCTCGAAGTAGCCCTTGGGTGCGTTAGCATGTATTACCCGCATGAAGGACTGTACTTCTGGGCCGTCGGCTTTGGAGTGCTACACATTATTTATGGGCTGATCATGTGGTGGAAATACGAAAGACCATGAAGAATCCGATAGGAAACCTGAATAAAGTATTCGATAGTCGCATCCGGATGGGGGTGATGAGCATCCTGTTGATGAACGAGGAGGTAAGCTTCAACGACCTCAAGCAGCTGCTCGAGCTCACAGACGGCAACCTGGCCTCGCACATGATCAACCTGGAAGAGAACGGCTTTATCAAGGTCCACAAAGGATTCATCGGACGGAAAACGAATACGACGTACTCGATCACCAAAGCCGGCGAGAAGGCGTTCAAGGAACACCTCGAAGCGCTGGAGAGTATGATCAAGGGAATGAATAAGGGGTAGGCGCCGGAGGAGAAGGGGATGAACAAAGTTTAGGGTTTTAACCCCTTTTTTTGATACAAACACTTTGAAACTCAAAGCACTTTTATAAAACAGACCAATTATGATACGCTCTAACTTTCTCCGTCCGCTGACCTCCGGCCTTCTGGGAATAACGCTGATGCTGCCCGCCAGCTTTTTCATGCTGACCCTGCTGGCCCGCATCCTTTTCGGGTCAAAAGCCATGTATTATTATATCGCACCCTCCTTCCTCCAGTCACCATATCACATCTTTGCCTTCCACAAGGCGCAGATGATCATCATCAGCCTGGTCCTCGCCATCCTGTTCAACGTCCTGACGATCGTGCGCGTCGACCTCGAACGCGGACGGCATGGTCTGGAAGTAAGCCTTTCCATCCGTCGCTATTGGCTGAACACCGCCGTCGCCCTTCAAGCCCTGTTGTTGTTGATCGTACTCATCGCATATACCCTGATACAGCACGTCCGCTATTAAATCCTTCGTTATGAAGATCAAAATGATCCTGCCGGCGCTGACTGAGGCAAAGAGCCCCTTCTGGCGCCCGATAAAGTATTCCCTCTTCCCGCCCCTGGGACTGGCTACCCTGGCGGCTTACTGCTCGCCGGACGACAGCATTGAGCTCCAGGACGAACATGTGGAAGAGCTGAACCTGGAAGACGAGCCCGACCTGGTGATCATCCAGGTGTATATCACCAACGCCTTCCGTGCCTATGATATCGCCGACCACTACCTGCTGAGGGGAGCATATGTCTGCCTCGGCGGCCTGCATGTCAGCTCATTGCCGGAAGAGGCGATGAAGCACGCAGACAGCATCTTTATCGGTCCCGGCGAAGACAGCTTCCCTGAGTTCCTTAAGGACTTCAGGAATAGTTGCGCCAAAAAAATTTACCGCAACAAGGTGCGGGATATAGCGTCCATCCCGCCGATACGCCGCGACCTGATAAAGCGTGCCCGTTATCTGGTACCCAATTCGATCGTCGTCTCCCGCGGCTGCCCGCACCACTGCGACTTTTGCTACAAGGATGCCTTTTTCGAGGGCGGC
>Ga0105240_10000489_pt1 | contig 73274 bp, 74 predicted proteins | sample KBSC54metaG_FD_80426 | JGI IMG/M metagenome (GOLD analysis project Ga0105240, IMG submission 80426) | Corn rhizosphere microbial communities from Kellogg Biological Station, Michigan, USA - KBS C5-4 metaG | ecosystem: Host-associated > Plants > Roots > Rhizosphere > Soil | place: Michigan, USA...
ATAGCGTGACGATGTTCGTATTGATAATAATAATTAGAGTAATTAGTATAATGATACCCACCGCTCCAAGAATGACTCGACGAACAATAGTAAGGATATGTTCGCGCAAAAAATCTCTTCGACGCTCGGCATCAGTTATCAAATGGTAGGCTTGGTGTGTTAATCCGTGAGCAAGTCGCCAGGCACGATGTTTTTGAATTGCGTGAATACTGCCTAGGATGGCCCCACCTAAAATACCGACCAATATAATTATGCCTAACGTCGTTATGAGTTGCGGATTCGTCTGGAAAATTCGAAATGTAAAGTTAAAAAAGTTATCCTGAAACCCATCCGGAGGCGCACTTTCAATCATAACACGCTGTCCTGACTGGTAGTTAATAACCCTGTCGAGTTTCTGATTAGAGTACGTCACGTAGCGGAGGTCAAATGCTTCCAGTGTCTTTGTCGTATAGAGTGGTTGATCGTCAACATAGTAGGTAACGCCAGTCACCGTGTCAGTATTTGGGTCACTGACTCGCACTACATGGAGCGAATCCTGTGTCGTCAGGGTTCCGGGTGGCAGCACATTTCCTACCGTGTCACCAATTGTTACCTGACAACTACTTGTTGGTACACAGGCTGGAGATGTCGCAGAAACCAGCATAAGCGATGGCCGGTTGGCATCGATCGACTCACCGAGTTGATCCGAAGATAGTTGAAAAATTGTTTCTGAACTGTTAGACGTTGCTGACCACACACCGACTTTTGTCCAACTATCACCATTTGCGGTAACACTACCGATAGTCTGACAACCTCCTGTTTGACTCGCGTCTTCGGCATAAGACGTCACTACAGCAGTTTGTCCTCGCTTCGCAAGCTGTGCATAGACTGTGTAGGTGTCTGGCGGAACGGATAAAAGCCCTGTGTAGGAGGTTTTTGCTGGGGACTGACAGTCTGTGGAGACAGTTAAATCCGTCGCGTCGTAGGCATGAGCTTGTGGCGGCATACTACCCAACGCAATCGATGAACCGATTAATAGTGACAGGAATGCAAAGATGATAAGCCGCGGTTTCATTATTATTCTCATACTACAGTAATGGCACAACTAAAAAAAGCTTGTGCTTGTAAAATATATACTGTATAAACATAAGTATAATTTAAGGAAATACAAAAAAGGATAAATATGCCTACCAAAAAAGCTCCTGTAAAAAAGAAACCAGCAACGAAAGCTACATCCGTAACTAAAAAGAAGACCGCAGTTAAAAAAGTTGTCACAAAGAGAAAAAGCCCAGCGAAAAAGAAGCACCCTTTCGCACGGCTTCTTGAGATTCGAAAAAAAGGTTCGATCACTAAAAAAGGTGTCTTTGTTAGTATTGCAGTTGTTGCTGTTATAGGGCTTGGAGTTGGTGGTTACGCATTGGCTCAAAACCTTAGTGCGAATGCTTCAGGCCATTGGAAATACGTAGGTCTGCTTAAGTTGAAGGCAGTACCATCAAATAACCATTCTCCAGCAAGTGTTAGTGTTTCTGTTTACGGATGTAGTCGTGGATATACGAAAATAGGCTACAGTGTGAGTAGCAAGATAGTAGTAGTATCCTTCAGTCGTAACACAAATTACGTTCCTAATGCCGCCGCAGGATTCAATACCGGTAAGAGTAAGAACCATGCTGTTTTTGGACCAAATACTGCATTAAGGGTTGGTGCAACTTCTATCGCACAGGCATCGATAGGTGTAACAGGTCTGTTAAGCGATACAGTTTGGCTTGGTGCCAGTGGAGGTGCCGATCGACTTCCTTCAATCAAACTGTCTAGCCTGCCGAGCTGTTAAACCATCAATTTAAATATATAAAATAAGAATTTCCGTTCAATTCTAAAATTAAGATGGCCGCAAAAAATTGCAGCCATCTTAATATTTACGACTAATGACTGGTTGAGTCGTGCCTCCTGTTGCGATCGCCGCCAGCCCCCACCAAATAATCGCTACGGTGTCGTCCACCCACACGGGTAATAGTAGTCCGATGGTCGCTAGGCCAATCCCGCTCGCAAAAACTCCCAGCGCCAGCCAATCGTCGCGTCGCTGCCACAAACGGCTAAGTATCCCGACAAAAATCATAATAAAGAATGCTAATCCGACCCAACCCACTTCATGTGCAATAAATAGATATTGGTTTTCGATAATAAGAGGTGTATTCCCGTAAAGTGATGCTGTCCCCGTACTGCCAATGCCTGCTCCAAACGGCTGTCCCAGTGCTCTACTGAGGCCATCTTGTAATGAAGCGAGGTGTCCTTGATCTGATTTTGCACTGCTTCCTCCAGCTGGATTATCGTGGAGAACGACGTTGGAAATAAAGTCAGAATTACGATTGAGAACTATGCCCGTACCAAGCACGATTAAGACGATAGCGGCTCCTACCAAGATTGCCTTTTTATGACGTTTAAGATTTATCGCGATTAATACTATACCAAGTGCAACGAGGGTTCCTATCCAAGCGCTGCGCGAATAACTTGCCCATAATGACACGATGCCACCGATGAATAACACAATAATGACCAGGCGTAAGTTACCTTTAAAACTAATTCGTTTACTCATGAGCCATGCTACAACGATAGATAGAACCATGACTGCATATGCACCCAGTGGATTTGGGCCACGAAGAGTACTATTGATGCGAATAAAGCTACTGTTTTGATCGACTGTCAGGTATGGCATGATCGTATGCACGTTGTAGCCAAGATATTTTAGAATGTCTGGTGGCAGTATAAAAACTTGAAGAAGGGCAAAGACCATCACGACGAGCGCTCCAGCAATACCCACTTTTATAAATGTCCGTATGTACTGCGGATAAAGACGAACGGCAACATAGACAAGCGCAAAGAATAACATATACCGTAGATCAATAGCGAGGCCTGCCACGACGGAAGTTGTCGCACCACCAAACACGACTATCGATAACACATGAAGGGCAGCGTAAATGGCAATACCGATCATTAAAGGTTCTCTCAAAATTGCCATTTTTTCACTTCGATAAAGGATCATAAAAGCTGGAATAACTGCAATGAGCATCAATATCTCTTCCCATGACTTTACAATCTCACTCATAGTCGGTGCGAGCGTACTTATCACTACTATAAACGGTGCATGTAACACAATAAAACCAAATATAAATAGCAAGAGGCCAAGATATATCGTAGATAATCGCAGATGTTTCATTGCTACTAGTATACAATAGCCATCGCGTGCCTATATTTCCCTCTGGTATGGACTAAGCTATAATAAGAACATTCACTAACCCTAGCGATACCTCAAATTTTACTCCATCATGAAAAACAACGGACCTTTTTTATATAGACTCTGCTTGGCGATTGGTGACAGCTTTGCCTTGCTTCTATCGTTTACTGCTGCCTACATCTTACGTGTCTCAATTGACTCACGTCCAATTACGAGTGAAATTAACTCGCTACACTTTATTAGCTATATCGTTGCACTACTACCATTCTGGATATTTATTTTATACTCGCTCGGCCTGTACTCACGTGAAACATATGAGTATCGTCCAAAGGAATTTGGTCGCTTACTAATTGTTGCCGCGATCGGAATCCTCATCATGATTGCTTTTAGCTTCTTTACGTCAACGCCAATCTTTCCTGCAAAACTCGTTGCGGTCTATGCCTTTGGTATTAGCTTCCTGCTACTCGTATCCATCCGCACAATCATCAAACACATACGCTTATATCTGCTCGACCGTGGCTACGGCACCCTCAATATCGTTATCGTCGGTAACAGCCCAGCCACCCTGAGCTTGTCAGAATATCTTAATAAAAATCCACGCTCTGGATATGTCATTACTGGCATTGTTGCGAATAACGCGTATATTCTGCCTACACTCGAATCAAAAAAGTTTTCATCACTCACACTCGCCCTAAAAAATTCTCATCCCGATGTTGTGATGCAAACTGATACAAATCGCCAAGAAGAAAACTACAAGCTGGCCATTGATCACCATGCATCGTATAGCTATGTCAGTGAATACCAAGCACTATCAAGTTCACGAAACACCATTGAAATTCTTGGTACTCTACCAGTCATTAATGTCTCGACAACACCACTCATCGGGCATGGTCGAGCGCTCAAGCGCGTGCTTGATATTTTCATGGGGTCACTAATTTTATTACTCGCCCTGCCCTTTATGCTGATTGTCGCGATTATCTCTAAACTCGCCGAACCACGCGCACCTATCTTCTTTAGACAGCAGCGCTTATCTCGCTATAATCGCCGGGTGTACATTTATAAGTTTCGCACCGTCAGGCCGGATGTTAATGGCATGAGTCCAGAGGAAGCGTTTGAAAAACTAGGCAAGCCAGAGCTCTCAAAACAATATCGAGACAACGGTGACCAACTTGAAAAAGATCCGCGCATTACTCCGTTTGGGCGCTTCCTGCGCGCGACGAGTCTCGATGAACTTCCCCAGCTTATTAATGTCATCAAGGGTGATATTAGCCTTGTCGGACCACGTGTCCTTATGCCTGCGGAACTAAACCAATACCCGAATAAAAGTCTCATCCTGAGCGTTAAATCTGGTTTGACAGGACTCGCTCAAGTATCCGGCCGACGCAATATCAGTTTTGAAGATCGACGCGCTCTCGATATCTATTACGTCCAAAACTGGACCTTACTGCTAGACCTGCAGATCCTTCTGAAAACTGCTTATTACGTTCTGTTACGGCGAGGGGCCAAGTAGTGCCAAAAGTTGCGATTGTCCATGACTGGCTATACGGCGGTGGTGCCGAACAAGTTGTCGAAGCACTCCATCACCTCTACCCAGAAGCTCCTATCTACACATCCTACTGCACGCCCGAATGGCGAGAAAAGCTCGACGGCAAAGTCATAACAGGATACTTGCAACACTGGCCTTTCGCCAACCTACGTCGTTTTTTACCACTCCTACGTCAGTGGTGGTTCAAAGGACTCGATTTAGAGGATTTCGACATAATTATCAGTAGTTCTGGCAACGGTGAAGCAAAATTTATTACAAAAAAACAATCGCGGGCGGTGCACATATGCTATTGTCACATTCCGACACACTTTTATTGGTCAAAATATGAAGAATATATAGCAAATCCTAGCATGCGTCCACGATGGCTTGCTCGGCTTGGACTGCGGATACTTGTCAAACCGCTCCGAAAAAACGACTACGCTGCGGCGCAGAGGGTTGACTACTTTATCGCCAATTCCACACATACCCAAAGACAAATTCAAAAATATTATGGACGATCAAGCACAGTCATCCATCCACCGGTTGATATCAATCGTTTTACACCCAGTCCAAGTGGTGATCGCACAGGCTATGTCATGTGGGGGCGCCACGTTCCGTATAAACGCTTCGATATTGCGATCGAAGCCTGCAATAAACTCGGAGCCGACCTTACTATCATCGGTAGCGGTCCAGACACTGAACGACTCAAAAGCCTGGCTGGACCGACTATTCATTTCACCGGTCGGATTAGCGACAAAGAGCTCGTCAAGTATGCCCAATCTGCACGCGGCTTCCTCTTCCCAAACGAAGAAGATTTTGGCATATCAGCCGTTGAAGCGCTCGCTGCTGGCACCCCCGTTATCGCCTACGCAAGAGGCGGAGTACTCGATATCGTTCAAGACAGCGAAACAGGCGTGTTATTTCAGGACCAGACTGTCGACAGCCTGATTGACGCCATCAAGCGTTTTGAAACGCTGACGTTTCTACCCGCGACACTTCATCGCAAAGCCAAGCGCTTTGACAAAAGTCTTTTTGATACCAAAATTCGCAAAATTGTTGCGGATAACGCGCCAACTAAATAACTCTATTGTCCGCCGTAGCCGTAGCCATAGCCGGGATATGAAACTTGTGGTTTATGGTAATTCGTAATAAACAGCGGCTGATTGGTGCTACTAAGCGGCTTGTCGGCCGATGCAATATATAGTTCACTGCCGTTTTTAGTGAGTAGTATATAGTTATCACCGTACCAGCCATACGCGCTGTAGTCTGACAAGGTCGCGATTTGAGTAGAGGATCCCGCGTTCTTATCGCCAATCAGCAAGGTATTCTTGCCATCACGCGGATCAGTCCAGAATGTTTTATTACCGTTTGGCGAGATTAGGTACGTCGGATAGGCATTGTCGAAGGTGTCGTCGGTCACATTAGTTACTACCTTTATGTTGCTGTCTTCGTAGTCGTAAAAGACCGCATCACTTGGGTAATTTTGGGTCCGAATATACAAGGATTGAGGACTATATAGCTTCGCCGAGACGGACGCGTTGTAGGTATTCGGAAAGTCCTTGATCGTCTTTTTCACGCTCATCGTTGGGTCAACGGAAATAAGCGAGGCATTTTTGGTTGTATCTATAGAATTACTTCCCATTTCCCATGACTTAAGGTAGACAATTTCGTTATCGAGAATGTAGACGTTACTAAGTAGTTCGTACTGGTAATCGTAGTACGCTGTTCCAGCACCGGATGTTTCGTATATGGTTGTTAGCTTTTTAGTATCGGCATTGTAGCTCTTAAGAGCCTCGCGTTTGTTATCCCAATAGTTAGTCGTGTTGCGATAGACAATATATACAAAGGTATGTCCCGACCAGCCAACAAGACTAAACGTCGCATCGCCTTGATCGACGGTCGTTAGCGAATCGTCCGAACTATTAATGAGGTATAGTTTGTCTTGATCACTGTCACGCTTGGCAAGCAGCATTGAATACTGCCAATCACGAGCCGATAAAAGGACAGTTTGCGTATCAGATTCTTTACCTGTTCCTTGAACCGCTACTTTGGCATTTGCACCGTCAAGATCAGACTTCATGACATTAATCGTGCCGGTAATTTTACTCAGATAGTAGATTGAACCGCTAGGCGCTAATTGGTAATTATTCTTTGCCGTTACATCGTTGACGTTAATAACAACCGAAAGCGAATTATAGCCAGACTTCGAAATGACCGCCGTCTGAGTATCCTGCTTGGTTGGAAGTATAATGACCGACGTGCCGTCTGAACCCGTCGTGGCGCTTGTTCCACTGGACACGATAGTAACGTCTTCTATGGGGTCACCCGATATCTTGTTTGTGACAAGGATTGAGACTTGTCGCCCTGTCGCTGTCAGATCAGTTGTTGTAGTGGCAGGAGCAGAAAAAACGGGGACCGTGTAGGCAGTCGTCGAGTCACTATAATATTGTTTGGTGATTTTGAGACTGTACTCACCGACCCGTACCGATTTTAAATGTGCGATTCCTTTTGAATCACTTTTTGCATTCACGGATCCAAGTGATACCACCGCATCACTGACTGGCCGTTTGGTTTTTGCGTCAAGCACCGTTATCGAGACGTCTTTTTTAAGGACAAGGCCAGCAATGGCATAGCGCGTAACTGGAATGGCCGTCAGCGCACCGAGCACTACGAGAACGGCAGCAATAATTATGATGATTTTTCGTTTCTTGCTCGAAACGAGCTTTTTGAGATGAGGTGTCAGTTTCTTGACGGACGATTTTTTAGATTTCTTCGGCTTTTCCTGTTCGGGTTCTTCTGTTTCGGGCGCAGGGTCTTCAACCACCTCTTCTTCAGTGGTAACCTCAGGTTCTTCCTTAATCTCGTCTTCAGCCATAACTATGTTAATAATAGCACAAGCAGTACCTTAAAAAATCACAACTTATTGAGCGTGACCGAGGGCCTGATTGATCCGAGTTGAAGAGTCGACCTTTTCGCCTAACCCGAACACCATTTCAATATGACGTTGGTTACAAACGTCCGTTTCAGGGATGACTTTTTCAGAATCTCTATCACCACCATTTGCAAAAATAAGTTCGTCATTAGGGTAGGTATCAGCCATAAGATCAAGTGTTTTTACCTGCGTAAGGTCTTGGTCGATAGATAACACTACTTCATCTACATCACGAAGTGCCCGCATAAGACGCATCCTATTATCTTGGCTGAGGATGATCTTCCCTTTTTTCAGTATCTGCTGAACGTCATTATTGACAATAACAATCAGTTTATCGCCTAGTTTTGCTGCCTGCTCAATCATGTCGAGGTGCCCGCCGTGGAGGGGGTTAAAGTATCCACTAACAATAGCTATCTTCATACTCACTGTATTATACCCGATAGTCGGGCCAACCTGTATAATAAGAGCATATGAAGATTATCGTTACAGGCGGTGCAGGGTTTATTGGCTCGAACTTTGTGCATTACGTCTACAAAGAGCGTCCCGATTGGCAGATTACCGTACTTGATGCACTGACCTACGCAGGCAACAAGGCTAACATTGCGGGGCTCGATCCAAGTCGCGTTACATTTGTTCATGGCAATATCCTTGACGAAGAACTTGTCGACAAGCTTGTAGCTGAACACGACGCGGTTGTTCACTATGCGGCCGAATCACACAACGATAACTCAATTGATAATCCTCGGCCGTTTGTCGACACCAACATTGTCGGCACATTCACACTGCTGCAGGCTGTCCGTAAACACGGCAAACGATTTCACCACATTTCGACCGACGAAGTGTACGGCGACCTAGAGCTTGACGACCCAAATAAATTTACTGAAAAAACGCAGTACAATCCGTCGAGTCCTTACTCGTCAACCAAGGCCGGATCCGACTTATTGGTTCGCGCCTGGGTTCGCAGTTTTGGCGTACAAGCGACAATCTCAAACTGTTCAAATAATTATGGCCCTTACCAGCATGTCGAAAAGTTTATTCCCCGCCAAATTACCGAAATACTCGAAGGTCGTCGCCCACGACTTTACGGTACCGGCGAGAATGTCCGCGACTGGATCCACACTGAAGACCACAGCGCTGCGGTCCTTACTATCCTTGAAAAAGGGGTTATCGGCGAGACGTATTTGATTGGTGCAAACGGCGAGGAAAGCAACAAAGATGTCGTCGAGCTAATCCTCAAAACCATGGGCAAAGACCCGTCTGATTACGAGCACGTTAACGACCGACCAGGTCACGACATGCGCTACGCGATTGACTCAACCAAACTTCGGACTGAACTTGGCTGGGAGCCAAAATACACTGACTTTGCGACAGGTCTCAAGGATACCATCGACTGGTACAAGGCAAATGAGGATTGGTGGAAACCTGAAAAGCAAGCGACCGAAGAAAAATACGCCAAGGTAGGTCAGTAATGCAAGAGTTTTCGGCAACTGAAACAGAGATCAAAGGGCTTTACACCGTTACTTTCAAGGTCATTGAAGATTCTCGCGGTTCTGTTATGGAATTCTACCGTCAGTCTGACTTTGAATCAGTCGGACTTCCTACGCTTGGCGATCGCCCCCAGGTCAATGCTCCCATGACTGTTAAAGGTGCCGTGCGAGGCATTCATGCTGAATTTGCACACAAACTAGTTGCAGTCGCGAGTGGTACAGTCTATGCGGCTATCGTCGATCTTCGTAAAGATTCGCCAACTGCCGGCAAGTGGCTCGGCTTCAATCTCGAGCGGGGAGAGGGTCTTTTTGTGTCGAGTGGTCTCGGTAACTCACTTCAATCCACCAGCAATGAACCTTCTGCATATCTTTACTACTTTGAAAAAGAATGGGTGCCTGGCATGCCTGGTCTTGCTTGTAACCCGCTGGATCCGGACCTCGCCATAGACTGGCCTATCGCAGATGGCGCAAGCATGATCATTTCCGACAAGGACCGCTCAAACCCGTCGCTAAAAGAAATTCTGGGATAATGAACGATTCTGAAATTTTTATCATAGGAGCAAGGGGCCAACTTGGTACTGCCTTACGAAAAAAATATCCTGGTGCGCAAATAGCTGATAGTAACGAGCTCGACATTACAAATGCTCAATCAGTAGCTGACTTCAATTGGGACGGCATCAAAGTTATCATCAATGCCGCCGCATACACCAACGTCGATGGCGCAGAGACACCTGAAGGTCGTGAATCAGCCTGGGAAGTAAACGCTACCGCTGTAGGTGACTTGGTATCCGTTGCCATAGCGCATGATATGATACTGGTCCACATATCAACCGACTACATCTTTGATGGTACCAAGACACCCCACCTTGAGACCGAAGATTTTTCACCACTTAATGTATATGGTCAAACCAAGGTGGCTGGTGATATCGCCGCGAGTCTTGCACCTAAACATTATATAGTTCGCACGTCATGGGTCATTGGAGAGGGCAAAAACTTCGTTCTGACTATGAAATCACTCGCCGAACAAGGCATAAAGCCAAGCGTAGTCAACGATCAAATTGGACGACTTACCTTTACGACTGACCTCGCCAATGCTATCGCGCACTTACTTAGTACAAACGCGCCATTCGGTACATACAACTTCACGAACGACGGCGATAGTGTTAGCTGGGCTGACATTGCAGCGAATGTGTACGAAGCCTATGGCCACGATCGATCTGAAATAACCGGGGTCTCGACGGAGGAGTACTATAGAGGCAAAGACGGCATCGCGCCTCGCCCCTTACAAAGTACGCTCAGTCTTGATAAAATAAAGGCGACAGGCTTTGCACCACGCGACTGGCGTGAAGCACTTACTGAATATTTGAATAACGTAAACTAGCGAGGAAACTATGAAGGGAATTATTTTAGCGGGCGGATCAGGCACACGACTTTGGCCAATAACCAAGGGTATTAGTAAACAACTCATGCCGATTTACGACAAACCGATGGTCTACTATCCCCTAACGACTCTGATGTCAGCAGGTATCAAAGATATTTTGATCATTACAACCCCAGAGGATCAGTCGCAGTTCCAGCGTCTACTAGGCGACGGAACGCAGTGGGGAATTAAACTCACCTATGCCGTCCAACCCTCACCTGATGGCTTAGCCCAAGCCTTTATTATCGGTGAAGAGTTTATCGGAACAGACAAAGTTGCGCTTGTGCTCGGTGATAATATCTTCCATGGGCAAAAGCTCAGCGAATCTTTGAAACAGTGCGTCGACCCCGACGGTGGTATCGTTTTTGCGTATGAAGTATCTGACCCCGAGCGCTACGGCGTCGTCGAGTTTGATGACCAACACCATGCAATCTCAATCGAAGAAAAGCCAAAAGAACCAAAGTCTAATTTTGCCGTTGTGGGGCTTTATTTCTACGATAATGATGTAGTTGAAATTGCTAAAAATGTTATGCCAAGTGATCGTGGCGAAATAGAAATCACATCTATTAACGAAGCCTATCTGCACCGCGGAAAACTCGCCGTGACCACCCTCAACCAAGGTGACGTCTGGCTCGACACCGGGACAATCGATTCGATGACTGACGCGAGTGACTACGTACGAGTGCTACAGACTCGCACAGGCCTGGTCATCGGTAGTCCAGAAGGTGTCGCTTACGAAGAGGGATTCATAACTCGCGAACAAATCAATGCCCTTGCTCAGCCTCTCGTAAAATCCGGCTATGGCGACTACCTCATTAAGTCCTAACTCACAAAACTGCTTTACCATTTATAGAACATCTAGTATCTGTTAAAATAGACCCATTGTGGTAAGGAAGAACTTGGAGAAAAATATCTGTATCGTTATTCCTGCGTTTAACGAAGAGGTTACTATCGGTAATGTCATTACAGGTCTCAAAAAGTATTTCAAAAAAGCATCTTACCAATATGAAATTGTTGTTGTTAATGACGGGTCCAAAGATCATACACGAGACGTTGCGAAAAAACAAGGAGCGACGGTTATAGATCATATCCTCAATACTGGGGCAGGTGGCGCTACGGCTACGGGTCTTAGCTACGCTGGGCAAAATGGATTCGATATTGCCGTCACCCTAGATGCAGACGGACAGCACTCAGCTGAAGATGTCTTGAAGGGCATTCATTTATCATTATCCACAAAAACTGATTTGCTCGTAGGGAGCCGATTGATTAACAGCAAAGGTATGTCAAAGGTCAAGGTAATTGGTAACATGGGGTTGAGCCTTATAACTCGCATACTCTTCGGAATTAACGTCACCGACTCTCAGTCAGGCCTCCGCATTTTTTCCCGAAAAGCCCTCGAACAACTGCGATGGGAAACCAGCGGGTATGAATTTTGCTCAGAGATGCTCTGGAGAGCAAAACAGATGAAGCTAGTCATCGACGAGTACCCAATAGAGGCCATCTACACAGAGTACTCAAGGTCTAAGGGTCAAAACAATTGGAACGCCGTTAATATTGTCAAAAGTCTGATTAAGCGACGCCTAACGGAGATGTTTGAATGAGATACGCCGTACTAGTCATATTGAACATACCGATTATTCTATTAGCTCTATTCAATATTTTTACTCAATACAAATTGCGGAACATTACTAAGCAACGCCTACAACATCAATTTACTTTGTGGGTGCTCGTATTTATCGTGCTAGTGTGTTCGTTTCCCCTTTATAATTACGTTTCGGGTAAACCACTTCTTGATTCTGCAGAACTAAGTTTATTCGATATTGTTCAGACGACTGCAATTATTACGATATTTTATATCATAAATAGTCAGCGTCAAAAAATTGAACGCACCGAGAAAACCATTCGAGACCTCCATCAAGAACTTTCAATAAAATTATCCGAAAAAAAACATGACTCAACCAAAAATTGATATCCTACTCACCTATTGGGGTGATTTTGAACTTTTTAAAAAAACAGTTGAGTCGGTTCTTGCTCAAACTAGTGACAATTGGATATTGCGCATATTCGATGATTGCTACCCAACTCACGAAGCAGAGAATTATTTTAAGACCCTGAGTGATAAACGAATCATATATTTTAGGCACAAGAAAAATATTGGAATTACAAAAAACTTTAACTTTGCGCTCGAATCAGCAAAGGAAAAGTACTGTATCCTTCTAGGGTGTGACGATAAGCTACTTCCTAACTACGTAGAGACCACGTTAAATAATATCGGTAGTGCAGATTTCTATCAGCCAGCTGTTGAAGTTATTAATGAAATCGATCAAGTATATCTTCCTCTAGGAGATCGCATTAAAAGCTTCCTTAGGCCAAAAAAACCTGGTATATACCAGGGAGAAAAATTAGCCTCTTCTTTATCAAAAGGAAACTGGCTTTATTTCCCTTCAATTACATGGAAGACAGACGTAATAAAAAAATACGGGTTCGATAAGCGCTTTAGTATTGCACAAGATGTCGTACTAGAACTAAATATCATAAAAGATGGTGGAAAGCTTTTTGTCGACAACCAGCTATCATTCCAATATCGACGCTTTGCTGGTTCGTTGTCTAGTCTCGAGAAGTCAAAGGGTGGCGTACGGTTTAATGAAGAGAATAATGTATATAATTACTTTGCCCGTGAATTTAAACGCCAGAACTGGCCTAAGGCTGCTCGTTCAGCAAAACTTCGCATCACCTCTAGAATTCACCAAGGACTATCAAAACTCTAAGTTTACTTAGCAAATTTGCGTTTTACGGCAATTATATATAAACGCATAAATATCGCGTTGGGCAATATGTCATAGAGGAACCAATTTAGTGTTCGCTTGGCCGTGCGACGCTCTGAGTCTTTCCATGGTGTCATAGTGATATACTTTGCCCACAAGTAATGCTGCGGGTGTTTGTTATCTAGCTCCCAGGGCTTACCTGTGACGCCAAATAACGAGTGGATTATTTTCGGAGAATAATAATTTTCCATCAACTCCCCATAACTATAGAAGTATTCGGGGCGTAAATCATTTATCTTCAAAAAACGTTTTAAATTATACGCATAGTAGGCACTTGAGAAATTATATGCTGAACTGACAAGCTTTATTTGATCTTTAAAAAGTACATTACATAAATCTTGATCCGCAATAACGTAGTCACTCTTTTCAGAAAGACTCTTTTTTACGACAGTATCTATGTCATCCTTGATCCATTTACTATGGTTAATGAGCATAATGCCACAGTTATAGTATCCGTCGTTCTTTTTTAAACCTATAGTCACTTTGTGGTCATTTACAAGTGCGTCGTATGATAACGCCATGACATTATTCTCAAAATCAAGATCTATTAGTTCATCAAGTGAACCATTGATAATAGTATGTCCATTGATGAATAACACCCTATCAGTGTTTATTGATAGATCGCCATATGCTAGCATTTTTAGCCATGTGATATAGACACCATGCCATGGTTTAACGCCGAGTTTTTTAAATGTTTTTTGATAGCCGCGAGCATCAATAAAGCATAACTTTGCGTTGCCATATCTACTAACTACTTCTTCTAGTTTAATAATATTACCTGGTTTTATATCGTGATTTAAGTAATAGATATTAATTTCATCTAGATGTTTATTGTTCTCAAGAAGTGAAACAATTGATATGCCACTTACCATAGCGTAGTTATCATCGCTTTGGTACAGGGTATTTAGTATTCTCTTATCCTTCATCAGTCAAGTGGCTCCAGACTCTGAACATATTCCGCCAGCAACGGTTCGTAGTCCTGACTCTCAAACCCAGTTAACTGTATCTTCGACAAATCCATGTCACTATTTGCAGGGCGAGGAGCGAATGGATGTTTATCCGTTGCATATTCTTCGGTCGTAATGAACTTTACGCGATTTCTATCATGACCAGCAAGTTCAAAAGTGTCGGCTGCAATCTCAGCCCAGGACTTAATTTTTCCGCTGTTTGATACATTGTAAGTTCCACTATCAACTTTCTTTTTAATGATATGATCGATCGCTCGTACCAATTCGGAAGTAAAGGTGAGCCGCCCAAACTGATCATTCACTACCTTTGGGTCAATTCGTATGTCCGCAAGATTTTTCATCGTTTTTACAAAATTATGTCCTTCACCGACAACCCAAGATGTCCGGAGGATATGATAGTTAGGAAGTATACTTACTGCAATATCTCCAGCAGCCTTTGACTCGCCATAAACAGACCTGGGCGTAAATGGCTCATTTTCCTTATGATTATTTTTCACACCATCAAATACATACTCAGAGGATATATGTATGAGGTGTAACTTTCTCTCAAGTGCAACTCTTACAAGATTTGCAGGACCCACTGAATTTGCTCGCCACGTCACCTCCCTTCCCTCCTCGGTCTCTGAATGGTCCGCGTTTACATATGCCGCAGCGTTAATAATGACATCGTATTTAGACCAGTCAATTTTATTGACTTGATCCATATCCGAAATATCTAGCTCCTGCCTACTTAGTGCTGTAGCGTCTGGATATTTTTTAACCAGTGCTTTCCCCAATTGCCCGTTAGAGCCAGTTATTAGAAACCTTTTACTCAAAACATCCCTCTCGCATTCTAGTACGTATTATACCCTTATAGTTCTCTTCTGTCTCATCAAGTTCTTATAACTGAGTATAAGTAGTCCAAGCTGAACACTGTTAACAATAAAGTAAAGAAAAGCTCCACCGATCAGTCCGTACTGTTTAATGATACCGACGCATAAAATTGTTAAGACTATATTCGTCACAAGAAGAATATAAAACTGTGCTTTAAAATGCCTCATAATTGTCAGGATGTTTATATAGATAGTCACACAGGCATTAACTAAAGCTCCCGCGGTGATAATCATCAAAGCAGGTTGATATGGCGAAAAGTCTATATTAAAAATGAGGTCCAATGCGCGTATACCTATCAAATATGCTACGACTAATACAACTACGCCAATCCCGACGGTTACCATGAGAATTTTATTAAGCGTCATATTGAATTCATGATATAATTTTTCGCTCAGTTGTTTCGAAAGCTGTACAATATTCGGTTGCAGGATAAATGTAATCAGTAGCCCAATCGCAGTAATCGGCATCACTAAAATTCCAAAATACCCAATTTGTTCTCCGTGGTACTGATCAATAAAATACCTCGGTATATTTAGTGAAAACATCGACAAAAATATAACGACAGCAATCGCGGCACAACGTTTCATAATGACTGTTGCATCCGATATATAGCGACTCGTCTGTGAGATTGGTATAAAGATCTTATCAAATTTTTTAGCGTGCGGAATATCATACATGAGAAGAATCAAGAAATTTATAACAACGACCCCAAGTGTACTTAGAAATATATTTTTTGAATAAGTATCAATAATCAAAAAAGTGGCAAGACCAATACTTGCTTTATATAGTAACGACCTGCCTGCGATAAATAATCGTCCATTAACCTGCAAGATACCGTACAGAACATCAGCAATTGACTCGAATACCTTAAATAGGACTAACGCAAGAATAACCATCGACTTAAAGACATCGTAATTATTTATAATACAGAAAGCAAAAGAGCCTAAAAGTATAAAGAGCGCTAGTATTAAACGCACCGCTATATAGCTACGTGGAGTAAATTCACGTTCTACATCAGAAACCTGATAGGTTCGTCCTCCCCAAATTCCTAGTGCCCAAAAAATCAGGGAAAGAGAAAATGCGAAAGAGAAAATGCCAGAATCACTTACACCATTAAGTCGTGTCACTGTTACAAGTAGGAGTGGCGATATGGCATTTTGAGCAAATACGCCTAGTGTATTCCATAAGTAATCTCGTTTAATATCGTATTTCATAGATGTTTAAAACAGGGTTATATAATACCTAAGGTATATGGTTAATGCGCTCGCTAATAGCAATAGCGAAGCGCCTATCTGAACCAGCTTTGTGTATTTAGTTTTAGAAAGTTTCAATTGCGAAGTAGCAAAAATTGGTATCAGCATAAATAAGGCGAGTAGAAAATACCTGCCTTGAAGTCCATAGACAATATTGAAGTTGACAGGGCTATAGAACACATAGAGGGCGGCGCACGTGCCGAGAACATATGCCACCACTAATAGTATGATCAACCATTTGTTAACACGTGTCAGCTTTGTTCGAACCGTATCGTAGTTGGCAAAAAGAAGTAGCGCTATAAAGATATAGCCAAGATTCACCAGGCCGCCCGCAAGAGGCGTATCAGCCCAACCGAAATCACCAATAAATGACTGGTCAACACTATCACCCCAGGTGGTAAAAAAGGTATTGAAGAGTACTTGTGGGAAGCGAAGAGGGTTATGCACTATATTAGAGACCTGACCTGAACTGTTCTGTCCCTCTATTTGAGTGGTGCCTGCTAAGTTGAGATGACTTGTTATAAGCGTCCAGCCAATAAATATAAAAACTGGCAGGATAATAATAAGCAGTTTTTTCGCGATCCCCTTCCATGAGAGTGCTTCGAATTGGCTCGATTTTAGAAGGAATACAAAACCGAGTATCAGTATAGTTGTTTGTTTGGTAAGCGCAATTAAACAAGCCATCAGAAGGAGCACTAGCCACCACTTTAAGCGTATAGTGGGTTTTTCCCGTAGGTGCAGAACGCTCGCAAGAAAAAGGACACCTAAGCCAATAGAAATGGCGTCAATACCAGGCGATACAGCCTGAGCAATAAACATAGGCAGTAGACCAAAACCAACAAAGGCCCATTTCTTATACGGCACCAGCTTAATTGACATAAAGATAAGAAATGCCCATGTCACAAGTGACATCACTCTTGCGATATACATGAGGACAACTGGCGGAAGATTAAATAAAGTACCTATAAATATACCGATTGCCTGGGGAATATAGCCTACGGGTGAATAGCTTGTAACGCCGCTCGTAAAGGTCCTGTCGTTTTTATCTAAGGGAATGTGTAGGGCGGCCGCTGTTCTATGAAGATCATATTTTGTTTCTGGGTGAAACCGCAGAGAGGGATTCGTATCAAGTAGTTTAATCGTAGCGCTTAAGCTTTTGGGGAGTTCGCCCCCAATCAACCCACCGTGCGCCATTGGCGTAAGTTCAAACTGTGATACCTGGTATGCTCTCATAAAGTGAGAGGCTTCGTCAGGTGTCTGAAGTGGCGGGAATAGTAATAAGAATATTCCTCCAAATACTATTGTCGCCGTAAGGAAAAAGCCCTCTGGTCGGCGCACAAACGCCATAAATCGTTTAGAAAAGCTCATACTTAGACCTTATTATAATGCATCCGGGGGCACAATTCATATTCAACAATAGTTTAGTGGTATCATTAGAAATGATTACAAACTTGACCGTAAGGTGGCTTGTATCTTTTACTTAAGGCTATGAGGTATATGAAAATTACTACCGAGATTTTAGTATCACTAATAAAAAAATATAGAGTTCTTATTCTGGCTCTGTTGGTTATACTAGTTGTTTCGAGATTAAGTCTTAATTTAATGCTATTAAGTTTATCTCTTTATTTGGTATACAGATTATCACTAAAGCTAGTTTCTCCAAAAATTGCCGACACTCATACGTTTGTAGTCGTAATATCAATCTTCTTTTACGTGTTGATTCTACAAAGTGTTTCGCTTGTGACGTGGCTTATATCCCATAGCTTCCCGTTATCATTGAACATTCTATTCTCTCTTATATTAGTTGCTGCCGTACACGTTCCACTACGTATGCGACATATACCTCCAAAGCGACTCAGAATTAAAGCGAGTGATTTTGTCTCATTTATAGTAATGTTATCGACATTAATAGTGTTCGTAGTTGTTCCGTTTCACAATACAAAACTAAATAATGCAAGCGGTCTACTAGTATTAGCAAACTACAATGTTGATGATGGAGCTCACCTTGGACTCATTAATGCTCGTTTACAATACAATGTAGCGACGACAGTCGACAATAAGGCTGACATCAGCTCTCAGGTCAGTGGTGGCATATCCTATCCCACGGGCTGGCCAGCGGCGAACGCTGCAATCATCCAAGCTTTTGCTCCTTCCATAAAAGTAGGCTCCGCTACTTTGATAGGCTACGTGATACTTAAGGTTTTTTGGCTGTTATTTCTCGTATTCATCTTTACTCGAAGTATCTTCGCTCTATTTGGGCTCTTCAGTAACAAGCCACCTAAGCTCGCGGCTACTGTATGGATAGCAATCGGGGCCTTCCTATTCACGGGGTGGTTTCTTGTTGATCCATTTTATTACGGCTTCTTCAGCTTCATCCCTCAATTGATTACTGTGCCTATATTTATACTATCGATTATACAATTAACACTCGTTGATAAAAAAAGCGACAAACTACTGTCCTACTTGATGCTGCCTGTTATTCTAAGTATTGGCGCAGCCCTTTCTTGGTTCCTACTCTTCCCCGTGTTTACTATCGCCCTCTTACTTTGCTTACTAAACAGAATTACACGATTCAAGTTAAAAGTAGTAGTGACGGAAGTAACGCATCAACTACCTCGCTACTTAGTTTTTTACATAGTCGTTATACTTTCTCTACTTTCTCAAATATATATTGTTTTCAAAGGCTCTCACACCGGTGTTTCTTCCACCTTTGTTCAAAGCCTTCTCACAAATGGCGGTATTAGTACGTATCCTACAAGCCTATACGCCGTCATTCTTCTGGGAATTATTTTATTCATAATTTTAGCCAATATTACAAAAAACCTAGATAAGCTTAGTGCCGTTGTCAACTACGTCGTAGCGATGCTAGGATTTGCAGGGTTTGTATATGCTCTACAGTTATATAAAACTCAGACAAACTTATACTACTATTTCAAGATACTCGATACGGTTACTATTGTTGGTATTCTGTTTGCAGTCTTAGGTCTCGCATTTTTGGTTAACATAATCCAGATAAGAACATCGCGATATGTTAGTATCATCGTTACTATCCTTATGGGGTTAGTTCTGCTCCAGTTTGCTTATCCAGGTGCACCTCTGTTTGCTTACATAAAAGGAGCTAGAGCCTTAAGTTCCGCAACTGATCAGCAGATATTTTCAGCAACAAATAGTAGTGGCTCCACATCCTCTTATGATAACGGCGTCGTTACCATTTTCTACCCTTCGAAAAATCCCGAACTCAATGAGATTGCATCTACGCTGGTACAAGCGGGGAAGCAATATACAAAATGTTATGCAACTATTAAATCTGCATCATTCTCTGTCCCTATTGGCCAATTCGAAGTCTCCCCTATTCTTTCAGGATGCACAGCGCAAAATCACATTGTTTACTATGTAGAGGCGCAGTATGTTGAGTCCTTTAGACAAATAATTCAGACACATGGACTTTCCTCCCGCGTAACGGTTCTTACTCTCGCCAATTAGTGTTCTTACTGGATTAGTGTACCATTTGTGAAGTAATCGAGAGCGTTATTACTTGCTTTTATTGTATTCGTTGCATTTCCGCCTAAGGCTAAGTATTTGCCATAACTAGCGATAGGATTTTTTTGTCCATTTTGAATTTGGAAAATCGTTCCATTACTAGCGAGTAAAAATCCCGGCGCAGTACTCTTCCACGTAAGTAGCGAACAGTCGGTCGTACTGAGGGTTGTGTAGGTCGCACTTGTTAAAGTCACGAGATAGACACTTCCACCAATAGCCAAGCCCTGGTTACTACCACACTGTACGGCTTCACTAAGAACACTAGCTGCCTTGTTATAACTATTAATTACGCTGTCGCTCGTAATTACAATCGGACCGAAGCCAAGTTCCGTTACTGGACCAAAGTTAGCCATCGGTATAAGGCTATTCAACCCATCTACAAGATATACAGATGGACTATTGGGTGACATCACTAGCGTTCCAGGAGTTAAGAATGGCGTACCTTGAGCTAAGTTACTTAGGTAATATGTAGGTAACGTTATAATACTTGGACTTGGAGTAAGAGCCACCAAACCTCCCCAACTCATGATTGGGCGTAGGGTCCCTGCAGCTACCAAGTAGATTGTTCCTCCATTACTAAAGCTAACTGTATAATAGGCCGAACCTGTACTGGTTATTGTAGGAATTTGACTAAGAGTCGCATCTGAAAGCGTAACGAAACTCCCAGACCAATCACTTGGAGTAGTTACAGCCATTTTCCCTTTACTCGTAATTATGTAACTTGTACCAGACGAGGATTTAATATACCCACCAACCTGAGCCCCCTGAGTTAATAATGCCAAACCCTGCTGATCGAGGCTGTTCGTGGCAACGTTTCCAAGATAGGTTGACTGAAGAGAAGGCTCAACGGGCGCTAATGAGGTGCCCGAGTAGGCGTATAGTAGACCACCCACTCTGTCTCTAGTAAATACACCGTCCCGGATTATCGGAGAGCCGTACGGGATAGATACAAGTGATGCGTCGCTAAGTATATTGATTCCGTTAGATATTCCGGCCTGCGCTAACGACTGGTCGTCATAAACTTCTTTTTTTGTATTAGACGTCACATAGAATCGTTTGCCAGAGGTTGTAACAATCAAATTAGTCATGGCCGGTCCAGTAGAGAGGAGGTTTACCTCACCGTCATCAAGCAGGATTGCGCCACCACAGGTCGAGCCAAAATCAGCGACCTGGCTACAACTACCGAAAGATAGTTTGATTCCTGCGTCATAGAAATATATAGTACCGTTACTTGACCGAATAACCCTGCCCATAATAGGACCTGTTGTGAGGCTGTCGAGATACGATTGGCTTACATATGATACACCACCAAGTGGATAGAGGGCACCAAGTATATTGATATCTGAAATAGGATATTTATTCGCTCCAGCAATCAGATATACGGTTGTGTTATCCGTAGTCCTTACAAAATTGCCATAGAGTGGTGATCCAAACCAGTCACTGAAATATTCAAAGAAATTACGGTTACCATACGAACTACAGCTATCCCCGGTACCATAGCCTGCAGCTAGAGCAGCAGCGTTTGGTTGATATGGCGTGTAATCATAAAGCGCGGCAGTTGCTTGGTTGAGAATATTCACTGTTGTGCCACCGCACGCCGAATTCGGGTTCCATGCAACATAATTATTGCCGACCGTATATGGTGAGTACCAGGTGGGACTCGCGGTCATTATGGCATGGTACATTTTTGCTGCCCATTGTACTTGATTGGTAAGGCCGTAGTATTGACTGTCACAAGCCGATGTATCAGGACAACCATATCCAGTTGCTGATCTGTATTCGCTAGGCAGTGGCCACGTATCTGTTACAAGACCCTGTTCCTTCTGAAGGAGCACGATGAGAACCTCGGGGTTAACTTGATAGGTTTGTGCTGCATTATAAATAATCTGTGCGGAGCCTATACCGTTCTCCGAATAATCCTTTAGGCACGTGTATGGCGGAGCTGCCCAGCCACGTAATGCAGCGTATTGAGCATGGGTGAGGTCAGGCCTCCCAAAGTCACTTGCGGGCTGGGTGCCATTGGTATCACAGTTTGTTACCTTGCTACCCAGGAATGATTGAATTTGGCTAACGTTCATCGCCTGAGAGTTCGTCATGATGTTATCGCTAAGGATATACCCCGAGCTAAAGCCGGTCACGGGAGCCGCATGGGCAACCATAGTGAAGGATGAGAGTACCACCGTAGAAACCACAAACAGACTCAGCCCTATAACGAGGCCAGTCGCGTTGTTTCTTATAGTGGTTATGTTTAACATAGTTCTATTTTACCGTGAAATCTGCGGTTGCACTACCGCTCTTATCTCCTATTTGTACTGAAACGGTAGCTTTCCAGGGCCCTTGAGATAGATTAGACACAGTAAAACCTTCACAGGTAGACGAGCTGGGTCCAGCCTGAATACCACTCTTAGTAGGAGCTTCGATAGCTGGACCCGTAAGCGTTAGAGTACATGTGCCAGAGTTACTTATTGTATTGATAAGTGTACTTATTTTGGCAGTTCCATTTGAAGAAGTAATATTAACAATAGTAACGCCTACGGAATCGCCTGAGGGTGTGGTTGTGTCGGTCGATTGCGCCTGGTCTTTGGTCGCTGCGCCAGCCGCCTGTTGGTCGGAGGTCGGAGGACTATAGTTGATATCGCCTGAATTTGTCGTCTGAGAAGTGCTAGGCGTAGTACTTGTCGTATCCTGGGTACCGTGAACAAGCGCAAAAACAACTCCGCCAATTGCCGCAAGGATGAGAATACTAACAATGATAAGTAGCGCTTTTTTGGAATATTTTTTTCGACTGTTTGTTTTCATAATTACCGCTTTCGCTTACCCATCTATAATACTACATGTCGTACAACAATTAAAGTTTACTGGCAAGTTCAGTCTTTAGGTATCGCGTCGTTTTTCGAGAGAATGCTTGTTAAAGACGGTGGTATCCGTTAGCGCTACTTTTGTAGCTAACCTAATACCTCTCCATTTTTCAATATGATAGAGCGGGTTAACCAAGAGCCAGAATATCTTTCTCTTTAGTGAGTAATGGTCATCTCTTATCGTTTTTATTGCATCTTTTATAACGCCTTTAGTCGTTAGTTTTGCGATTGACTTCAGTGAGGGCCTTGGAACATTAGTACCAATCTTACGAAGACCAATTATTTCGTCAAAAACACGGTGTTTATATTCGCGTAGCATAAGGTCATTTGAGTGAAGGACGCTGGCTCGCGGTGCATATACTTTATAGTAGCCAGCTTCGATAACGTCACGACCGAACAATTGATCCTCGGAATAAGGAACATCCCTGTAGGGGATCTTGTCGACCAAAAAACTGCGCCGAGCCGCTGAGTTAACATCGGAGTAAAAGGTGACAGCATCGTAATAGACAGGGTTTTTCATAAAGGAGTCTTTGTAGAAGATTGTCGTACCAAAATCAGGACCCAAATTACGAAACACAGCCTGGATCTCGTACTTTTGCAGTGGCACACATTTATGTCTTGGTATCTGCTTGCCCGTCACACCAACCACTTTTGGACTGATACCAAAAGGTACGATCATTTCGTATAACCACTGATCGTGAGACGGTATTGCATCGTGACTCAGAAATACTACTATTTCGCCTCTGGCATCATGAGCCGCCTCGTTACGGGTCTTGCCGTGTCCAAATTCTTCCTTTGTAATTGTTTTTGAACGAATAGTGGGATACTTCTTCTTGTACTTTTCAATGATTGCGGGCGTGTTATCTGCCGATGAAGTATCGTAAATAAGAACTTCAAATGCGAAATCTACCTTTTGTCTAAAGACCGCCTTTAAAATATCCTCAAGATACGGCTCGGCATTCCATGTTGGAATAAACACTGTTGCTTTTATATTTTCTGCCATTACTAACCTTCTGTCTTTTCAATTTCATCTTTAATATAGTCGTAGGTACGTTTTATGCCGTCCTGCAGACTGGTTTCGTCCACTACCCCAAACTCATTCTTAAACCGCGAGACATCGAGAACTACCTTATGCACATAGGTGCTCGGGGCATCTTGATGTGCAACATTTGGCTTCGTGTCAATTGCACCCTCGATCACTTCAATCAGTTCGTTGAGACTCTTTCCAGTACCCGACCCTAGGTTATATGTATCGTGCTGGAATTCTTTGTCGAAAGTTCGAGCAATCGCATTTGTAACGTCCTTTACATATATATAGTCCCGAACCATTGTCCCATCACCAAGGACAGTGAGTGGCATATTTCGTAGTATATTTTCTAGAAAGATTGGGATAACGCCCTGTTTCCTATGAAACGGCTGACGCTCGCCATAAGGATTAGAGATTCTAAAGACAGTTGAATTCAGACCATGCTTGGTACGGAAGTAACGAAGATAGTGTTCGATAGTAAGCTTTCCTATTGCGTATGGTGAAACCGGAAGTGCCAAGTCGGTCTCTTTATGTGGCGCAAGGCTCTCTGATGGACCGTATATTGCACCGCCAGTTGAAGCAAAGATGACTCGTTTTATACCGGCATCCACACACAACTGAAATAGTTCGACACTCATTCGTATATTCGTATCAATATCAATCGTTGGATCATTTTCGGCGCTTGCCGGAGTAGTCGTGGAGATAAAATGAAAGACGTATTCAATACCCTGAAGTGCTCGCTCTAAATCGTCCCTATTAAGATAATCGCCTGCAAATAGTTCGATATTGTCACTTGGACTGAACAGTCTGTCGTTACCACTAAAGCGATCGAATGCTCGTACAAAGTGCCCATCGACAATAAGGCTATCTACAAGATGGCTTCCAATAAATCCGTTCGCTCCGAGAACTAAAACTTTAGCCATTTCCAAGCTCCCGTCCAATTACTTCCAGGAATTTTTCGCCCGCAACGTCCCATCCATTTTGCGATACGCTCTTTGAGGCTTTTTCTGCATACTTTGGTAAGTCAGTCATGCCAACTATAGTGACCAACTCCTGAGCAAGGGCCTCTGGAGAAGACTGTGTGTAGTGAATAAATTTATTATCGCTTACTAATCTATTATTAGGCCCGTCGTTAACGACAGGAATCGTTCCTGTCGCCAAAAGCTCTAGGGGTAATAACGACATATTTGTAAGTGACAGTACAAGTGCCGCAGCACATTCATTATAGACATCCGATAACTCGGCCAGACTTAGCGTCTTTAGGTTAGTATATGGGAAAGGAACACTCCACTCAGACACATCCCAACCCGCCAGTACAATTTCGTAATCAGGTAGTCTATTATGGAAAATTTCAAGCGCCATTATGCCCAAGTCAAACCCGCGCCGTTCTGTAACTGGACGAGCGTAGAAGAATATCTTCTTTCTTTTTGCATTATTTGTGAATCGATACAAATTAGGGTCAGCGCCGAAATCATAATGATCGCAGCTCATACCGTACTCGCTAGAGAGCTTGCTGTCGAGCCAGCCCCCAGCGGTGATACCATGAAAACCGAATTTGTACGTATTTTCCGCGAGGATATAGTCTGTTCCCATCGGATAAAATAATGGCTCAAAATCTTGAACGAAATAAAATTTATGAGCGTCAATCTTTTCATTAAAGACAGGATAGGCAGTCTCCCAGCCAGTCGCGAACAGTGCGTCCGCCTTGACCATACTTCCTTCGTAACGCCTGAATGTTAGGTTCTTCGCCTTGCAGTAAGCTTTAACGTTCTCTTTCGCTTGGGCAATCGTCATGTCGTCGTACGTAGTGTAAAGATAAATATTATTTTTGTGACCTGATTTATCGAGCAGTTCAATGAACCTAAATATATTCTGATGTCCGCCGCCACTGCTCGGAGGAGACATAACCCAGTTAATTGTATACGGACCACTCTTACGAGTTTTGGGTTTTACGTAGGGATAGTGAGACCAGTCAGCAGCCATAACGCTCTTTCTATCAACTAGAGAAACAAATTGTTTTTTCAAATGTGGGTTAGCTGTGGTCTGGGCTCGCTTTTTCTGCAACTTGCCAAGGGCTTTTATACCCAACGCAATAACGCCCTCATTTTTGACAATATGAGCAGCTTTTCTAGTATATTTTTTGACACTTCCTATATTCATTTCTGGGCCTGTTTCATTTCAAACACTCTTCTTGGATGCACCAGTACATTAGGTAAATCCCATCCGACAATACTAAATTCGCAGGCATCCCTAATGGTCTCTAAGGCCTCGTAGTCCGTTTCACTACTCACTTCAGCGGTAACAAGATATTTGCCATCGTTGAATATACCGTCGAGTATCCAGTTGAGCGTGAACTCCTTATCAAGATTAATGTGTTCCTTTTTTATGTCTTTTGAGTGTATCCGTATGGCCGAAAGGGCTGTGCCGCCAGGATTATTGAACCATAGTTGAAGCGACGGACGAGCGATCGAACCGTCTAACTTGAAGGTGCAGGATATAACAATTTTTTCCTTGGGCCGATAAAGCACCTTTTTCTCGCCATCTTCATCAAGCGTACTCACGGACTGTATATATGCATCCGCGTCAAAAACAGCTTTTGACTTAGCCCGCTTGTTGGATCTTTCTATCGATGCTTCAGTGCTAGTAAGGTTTAGGTTGCGGTATATGTCGGTGGCGGATTCGGTATCTCCGTCGTATATAACCTCGCCGGCATTAAGTACGAGAGCTCTTGTGCAGAATCTTCTTACCGCAGACATATCATGCGTCACAAGTATCACCGTCTTACCTTTTGCCTTTAATTCATTGAAATAGTCATAACATTTACGCTGGAAGGCTTCGTCGCCTACTGCCAGAACTTCGTCTAACACCAGTATGTCAGTGTTTGCCTGAATGGCGACAGAAAAGGCGAGACGCACCTGCATACCAGATGAGTAATTTTTAAGTTTTTGATCCATAAAACGTTCTAGTTCTGCAAAAGAGACAATGTCATCATACATTTTCTTAACTTCGCTTCGAGAAAATCCAAGAAGTGCCCCGTTAAGAAAAACGTTATCGCGACCTGATAACTCTGGGTTAAATCCGACACCAAGTTCAATAAACGGCGTTAGTTTACCTTGTATATCAATCGAACCTTTGTCAGGCGTATAGATGCCCGAAAGTGTCTTAAGGAGCGTGCTTTTACCACTGCCGTTTCGGCCCAATATGCCGACAAACTCACCCTTTTTTATCTCTATATTGAGGTTCTCAAGAACACGCTGTTTTTCATAGCCCCTCTTGTTGAAGTTTATGAGTGTTCCTTTGAGGGTGTTCTGCCTCTCGTGTGGTAACTTAAAACCTTTTGATAGGTTCGTAATCTTGATTGCCGTATCTTCCATCTATATATTCTCCGCAAAGTATCGAGATTGAGACCTAAAATATTTAAGCCCAACTAGGAAGAAAATGGCCGTTAGCAAAAAAGGAACTACTATCCACATTCCTTGGAGTAATGCTCCAGCCGTGATCGCATCGTGCGTAATCAGATTGAAGCGTGCATCTTGGATGGACTGAGCCATAGGGCTGAGAATGAGTAACTTCTGGACAAAGACACTTGGGATTTGGGTCAGTGGGTAAATAATTGGTGTTGCGTAGAATCCGGCCTGAAGAACTACTTCCCATATATAACTGATGTCACGAAATTTTACGTACGCCGCCGCTAGAAAGAACGAAAGTCCTATAGCAAGTATGTATATCTCGGCAATATTAAGGGGTAGCAGAAAGGCGGAAAACGAAAAGCTAACACCGTTAAATATGGCAAAGACAAGCACGACGATAAGGTTCAGTCCCAGATTTATGAGTGCCGACAGACTACTTGAAAATACGATAATCCACCTAGAAATTCTTATCTTGCGGATAAGATCGCCCCTTCCGACAATCGAACCCAGACTCTGAGAAGTCATTTCGGTAAAAAAGTTCCATAGGACTATGCCCAGGAGCAAGTAGACTGGATAATGTGGAATACCGGCGCCAATTTTTAAGAAGTTAACAAATACGACATACAGGATGACAAAAAGCAGCAATGGTTTTAGGAGTGACCAGGCATAGCCGAGGAGTGAGCCTTGGTATCGCAGCTTGAAATCGGTGCGGACTAATTCTGCAAGCAGTGCCCTGTTTTGTCTCGATAAATAAGTTTTCATACTATTTGGTATCATTATAGATGAATATGGCATATGCGTCGACACCTTCAGTAGCAATAGTTGTTTTAAATTGGAATGGAATTCACGATACCTTAGAGTGTCTCGCCTCTCTATTGAATCAAACACACAAAGAATTTAAGATCGTCGTTATTGATAATGGATCCATTGACGATTCAGTTGAGAAACTCCGCAGGTATCAAGAAAATCATGAGGATACGATCGAACTCATCTGCAATCCAACGAATTTTGGTTTTGCCGGTGGCGTCAACACGGGAATTGAGTGGGCATTAAACGAAAACTACGATTATGTTGCACTCCTTAATAATGACGCCGTCGCCCATAAGAACTGGCTTAAAGAACTTATTAAGGCACATAGTTCGAAAAAAGTTGGTATGGCAACCGGTTTACTGCTGCACGCGGATGGAAAAACCATCGACAGTACCGGCGAGTTTTATTCTACATGGGGACTCGCCTTCCCTCGTAGTCGCGGCGACGCGACTGAAATCGCGCCAAAAGCCGGGCGTGTATTCGGCGCAACGGGCGGCGCAACGCTTTATAAAACGGATCTACTCCGCGACATTGGCCTATTCGATGAGGATTTCTTTGCCTACTTTGAGGACGTCGATATGAGCTTTCGAGCTCAGCTGGCTGGCTGGAAAGTTACCTACACGCCAGACGCAATTGCTTACCACAAACAAGGCGCAACAAGTAGCAAGCTTCCAGGATTTGCCATCTATCAGACGTTTAAGAACCTGCCTCTTTTATTTTTAAAGAATGTCCCCTTGCGCCTACTCTTCCCGATTGGATTACGTTTTTACTTCGCGTACTGGCTAATGGTTGGAAACGCAATCATGCATGGAAACGCTAGACCAGCACTAAGGGGACTAGGTAGAAGTATCGTTCTCGGATTCAAAAAACTTCCAGTACGCTGGATAATTCAAAAGCACAAACGAGTCGACACCGGGTATATAAAAAGTATTCTGTGGGACGATTTGCCTCCCGGCCAGAGCGGGCTTCGTAAACTACGCAAATTCTTTACAGGAAAAGCCTAAGCGTGAAGTTGCTCGAGTACGAGGCAAGGCAGCTACTCGCCAAGGCTAAGATCCTGGTGCCTCACGCTACCATTATTCATAAGGGAGATGCTACCGCTCTGTCGGTTCCTACCGTGCTTAAATCTCAGGTACCAACTGGGGGACGTGGCAAGGCAGGTGGCATAAAGGTCGTCGAGAATCAGACTGAGATACAAAAAACACTCGATGAACTTTTTGCGCTTTCGATCAAGGGCTATTTACCGAGAACTATTTTGGCCGAAGAAAAACTAAACATTAAAAACGAATACTATCTTTCAATTGTTATAGACCGGCCAACTGCCGAAATTCGTCTGGTCGCGAACAAAAATGGCGGGGTAGAGGTCGAAGAAAATAACCCAGACAGCTTCTTGAATACTGAACTAAATAAAGAAAATGTAGAGGCATGCGGCCAGCAACTCGCTGAATTGTTTGATCTACAGGGCCAGACTTTTGTACTACAAGATCTTGTAGAGAATCTGCTTGTTTGTTTCGCCGCAAACGATGCGACACTCCTTGAAATTAATCCCCTGGTTTTGACGGGTGATGGAAAGCTTATTGCAGGCGATGCCAAAATAGAACTCGACGATAATGCGGCCTTTCGTCACGATTGGACTTTCGAGGAAAAGCCTGCCGAAACCAACTTTGTTACGCTCGATGAACACGGCACAGTAGCTACGATTGCTAATGGGGCGGGTCTAGCTATGGCTACAGTTGATGCTGTAGCCGACGCCGGCATGAGGCCAGCTAACTTTCTTGATATTGGGGGAGGTGCAAATACCGAAACGGTCCTCGCTGCCTTTAAACGGATTGTCGCCTACCCGTCAGTGCGTGCTATTGTGATTAACATTTTTGCAGGCATCACGCGCTGCGACGAAGTTGCAAAAGCGATTATTGCAGCGAAAAGTCAGATTGATATACTACCACCGCTCTTTATTCGACTGAGTGGCACCAACTTTGAAGAGGCCAAGGTGCTTCTCGATGAGGCAGGCGTGCCGTTACTTACAACCCTTGAAGAATGTTTGACACGGGCCAAGGAAGTCGCGTTATGAGTCCAGATCTTTTTACTGCCAAAAATGTCATCGTCCAGGGAATTACCGGTAGTCACGGACAATTCCAAACCAAGGCAATGCTCGCCGCAGGTACAAAAATAGTCGCGGGAACGTCACCAAACAAGGCTGGCGAATCAGTCGAAGGCGTTCCGGTATATGCGACCATCGCTGATATCCAAAAAGAACATACGGTTGATACGTCGGTTATTTTCGTCCCAGCGCCGTTTGCAAAAAGCGCAATTTTTGAAGCCATTGCCGCTGAATTACCGCTCATTATTTGCATCACCGAAGGTATACCAATTCACGATATGTTGCAAATCAAACAACAATTAAAAAATTCAAAAAGTATACTCATCGGACCCAATTCGCCAGGTGTGATTATCCCCGAAGTTAATAAACTTGGCATTATCCCCGCAAACATGGCGCTCTCTGGCCACACTGGGGTTGTTAGTCGATCTGGCACGCTCACCTATGAGGCCATGGCCGGCCTAAGTGCGCGCAGTATCGGCCAAGCCTACGTTATTGGTATCGGTGGCGACCAGATCCGCGGTACGAGTTTTATTGATTGTTTGGAACTGTTTGAACATGACGCGAACGTCACCCAAATTGTTCTTATCGGTGAAATTGGTGGCTTGGACGAACTCGCGGCGGCGGAATTCATCAAATCGTCTATCACCAAGCCCGTATTTGGCTACATTGCCGGCGAGCATGCTCCGGTCGGAGTCCAACTAGGACACGCGGGAGCAATTCTGCGTAACAACGATGAGTCTGCCTCATTCAAAAGGAACGCCCTCGAGAATGCTGGCGTCCATATGTACCCATCAATTACAGCGCTCATCTCTGGTGTAGCCGGGACCTCACACTAGTCAGCTCGTGATATACTATTAGGTAGTGAAAAAGATCAGTATTTTAATCCCTGCCTATAACGAAGAAGAGGTGCTCGAACCTCTGTATCAACGGCTCGGGAAACTCGCGAACGACAATAAATCCTATGATTTTGAGTTCCTATTCGTTGACGATGGAAGCCGTGATAAAACACTCGAAATCATCAAGGATTACAGCGAAAAAGACGATCGTATTTCGTATGTAAGCTTCTCGCGTAACTTCGGCAAAGAAATTGCAATGATCGCCGGCCTGGACCACGTGATAGGAGACGCGACAATAATAATCGACGCCGATCTCCAAGATCCACCAGAACTAATCCCTGAAATGATCAAATACTGGGAAGAAGGTTATGACGATGTCTATGCCAAGCGCAACAGCCGCGAAGGCGAGTCGTGGTTCAAAAAATCGACCTCCAAACTCTACTACCGGCTACTACAGCGTGCGACGCGGATTGAAATTCAACAAGACACTGGCGACTTCCGCCTTTTGGACCGAAAAGCCGTTGAAGCACTCAAACAGCTCCGCGAATCACAACGTTATACCAAGGGTATGTTTAGCTGGATCGGGTTCAAGAAAAAGGAAATTACCTACGACCGTGAGTCGCGCGCGGCGGGCGTTACTAAATGGAACTATCCCAAACTCGTTAATTTCGCCATCGATGGCCTAACGTCATTTACCACTGCACCGCTTCGCATATCGTCCGTCATGGGATTCATTATTTCACTGGTCGCCTTTATCTATATCATAGTAATCGTTGTCCGTACCCTCCTCTACGGCATTCAGGCCGCTGGCTATCCATCGATTATGGCTGTCGTATTGTTCCTTGGCGGCGTGCAGTTATTGTCTCTTGGTATTATTGGCGAATACATCGGCCGAATATTTAACGAAACCAAGGGTCGACCCCTCTATTTTATAGAAGAAGCACATGTTGGAACTCGCAAGAAAACACGCTGAAAAACTGCGCTTCGTACTGATCGGTAGTATCAATACGGCTATCGATTTTGTTATTTTGTTTATTTTAGTAGGATTAGGCGTCCCAACGCTCATCGCTAATATTCTCTCGACATCATCGGCACTCGTGTTTAGTTTCTTTGCTAACAAAAAATTCACCTTTAAAGCAACGGCCAGGATAACCCGTAACCAAGTCTTGCAATTCCTTGGCATTACTCTTACGGGTCTCTGGGTCATTCAGCCAGTCATCATTTTTGCCGTAAAAGGAATCTTTGGGTCGTTTAGTGTAAATTCATTCGTCGTGTTATTCATCGGCAAACTCCTTGCCACCTGCGTAACACTCGTCTGGAACTACCTACTTTACCGAAAATTCGTCTTCAAAAAGTAGCCTCTTTCTAATACTTCTCGTATTTCCTCCCCCTCATCCTCCCCTCTCGTCACTTTAAATTCTGAGAATAAACTGAGCAAAGGAGAGACCTTTGCTCAGCGGAAACTAAGTTTTAAATAGCTTTAAAAGGCGGAGGTGTTACTAGTGCTAACGTAAATGGTATACTGAGGGGTAATGAGTCATATTGCCATCGATGCGCGGATTGTTAATTCTTCGAGCGGACGCTATGTTGAGCGGCTTCTCCATTATCTTCAGGAGGTTGATACGGTCAATCGCTATACAATACTCGTGCCGTTTGAGGATAAGGATTACTTCATGCCGACAGCCGAAAACTTCGTGATTCAAGTGGCAAACTACGACAACTTTTCATTTGCTGAACAACTTGGTTTTAAGCGCTATTTAGACGAACTTGAGGCTGATCTTGTGCATTTTTGTATGCCTCAGCAACCGATCCTGTACAAAGGTACACACGTCACAACCTTCCATGATCTAACAATTCTTAACGTTTATAACTCCGACAAAAACTGGCTTATATTTCATGCCAAGCAGCTGGTTGGCAAATTTGTCTTTAGGCGCGTGGCACACACCAGTGCCGAACTGATTGTGCCGACACAGTACGTAGCAGACGACCTTATTGCCTATACGGGTGTTGATCCTGACAAAGTAACTGTTACCTATGAGGCAGCAGAGGTACCTGATGACAAGCCCAAAGAATATGAGCTTCCCTACGAGCAGTTTATTATGTACGTCGGCCGACAAAGCGACTACAAAAACATAAAAAGACTCGCAGCGGCTCATCAGCGCCTGATCAAGAAATATCCCGACCTTGGACTAGTGCTGGTTGGTTCAAAAAATGCGAGTATCAAGATCAATGAAGCGTATTTTACGGAAAAAAACTATAAGAATATTACCTTTACTGGGTTCTTACCCGATACTCAGCTTAACTGGCTATATAGAAAAGCAAGTGCATATGTCTTTGCGTCACTTTCAGAAGGGTTCGGACTACCCGCTCTTGAGGCTATGGGACACGGCACACCAGTCGTAAGTAGCAACGCAACCTGCCTACCCGAAGTGTACGGCGACGCAGCGCACTACTTTGATCCGACCGACGTCACTGACATGGCACGCGCTATAGACGAAGTACTGAGTAGTGAAAACTTGAGAAAAAAATTGATTGAAAAAGGCTATGAACGGTTTAAAAAATATTCTTGGCGCAAAATGGCCAAAGAGACCCACGAAGTCTATATGAAAGCGCTCGGTACTACGAGCTTGCCTGAGCAATCGTAATCTTACGATCGCGACCTTCGCCCTCCGAGAAAGTGCGAATATCGCTGTATTCACTAGCCACGTGGTGAACGATGCGCCGATCAGCTGCATTAAGCGTTGCGACATATGAATCGCCAGTTTTACGAACGGCTTCAATCCACTCTCTTGCCTGAACCGCTACCCGCTCAGCGCGCTGCTTTTTATAATCAGCAATGTCAATATTCACTCGCGTAAGCGCCGCGTCCTGGTTACGAAGGACGGTCGAGACAATATACTGAAGGCTGCGCAGCGTTTCGGCATTGCGCCCGATGAGCAAACTATTAAGTTCACTTGATGGAACAGAAAGTTCGATCACATCTTCTTCACAGGTCGCACTTACCGTCAGATTAGCACTAAAAAACGACAGCAAATCCTCGAGGTATTTTTTTGCAAACTGAATTGATTCCTCTTGGTTCATCACTACGCGCCTTTCCTCTTTGAATCTTTCGCAGTCAGGTGAATAACATTTGCTTCGACAGCTTGCTTAGCGCGGGCTTTAGCAGTCGCTTTTTTACCACTAGTGGGTGTTGTCTCATCAGCAATTTCTTCCATTTCCTCAACGTCCTGTTTAAGAATATAGCGCTGTTGCAAGACGGCGACAAGGTTAGAAACCGCGTAGTAAAGCGCCAATGCGCCTGGAAGGTTTAACATCACAAATAGCATGATAAACGGCAAGACCTTGATCATCTTGCCCATGACAATCGCGTTCATTTCGCTCTGATCGGCGGTTTTCCCATCAGCTGCTTCAGATAAAATATCCCGGAGGCGCTTTTTAGACTGGACTTGTGGCGATGTTTGCTTGGACATAAAGTACTGAGTGGTTGCAGCAATGACCGCAAGTAGTGCCAGGTAGATATTAATGCCGCCAGGACCGCCGAGAGCATGTTGCGTTAGATCAACAAAGCCGAATAATTTTTCATGGAAGTTTTCCGGGTGTGCAATCAGATCCTGGATAGGCCCAATACCTTTAAGGAAGCCGTAGGTGTACTGCGACACCTGATCACGGTGCAAAGTAAAAATCTGGATCACTTGGTAGAGGGCGATAAAGATAGGCAGTTGAATAAGTAGAATGCCGATCGAACGGAACGGATTAACACCGTGTTCCTTATATAGCTCCATCATCCGCGCGCTCTCGAGCTGTTTGTTGCCTTTTGTTTCAAGCTTGATTCGTTTCAGGTGTGGTTGGAGTTTGCGCATCGCGGTTACTTGATGAAGCTGACGTTTTACAAGTGGCCAAAGCGCCAAACGAACTAGAATCGTAAAGATAATGAGCGCCAGTCCAAAATCGCCGCCAGGAATAAGGCTATACAGCCCAACAAGAAGGTTAAAAATTGGCTGAACGATTACAACGTCAAAAATATTCACTACTGACTCGGCTCCCCTCGCATGTTTTACTTAGGCCTATTATATCAGTTGTGGGTCGTTTTATATAGGTCGGCCTGCGTAAATAACTGCTCTAGTTGCGCGGCGAGGTCACTCAGTGTCATTGTCAGAAACTCACTCGATGTCACAATAACAACGACATCATGAGGTGATTCAAGTCGTGCGCTTGTTGTACGGATATATTCGTAAACACGACGACGGATTCTATTGCGTCGCACCGCGCTTTTCATTACCTTTTTACTAACGACAACCGCGAAGCGTGAAGTTTTACGATGCGCGTTACTAGCTGACTTTAGGGTCGCGAGCCGACTACGAACTACCTGACCGTTTTTGTAAACGTACCGAAGGCTATTATGACCGTGAAAGCGCTCTTTAAAAGGAATCATTAGTTTATAGTATATGGTATTTGAGAAACAAAAACGACAACTTGCGTTGCCGTTTAGTTTTACGCGCTTAGAAGTGCGCGACCTTTAATGCGTCGACGCTTCATTACCGCGCGGCCGCCCTTGGTAGCGATACGAGCACGGAAACCGTGAGTACGCGCACGGTGGCGAGTGTGTGGTTGGAAAGTTCTTTTTGTTGTCATATCTGGTCTAGTCTAGCGAAAATAACCCTTTTTAGCAAGCCTAAAGCTTGAATTTTGACCTAATCCGTTGTTTGGTATATAAAACTTATCCCCGTATTTATCGTATTTATCCACACATTAACAGATGTAGTTCGTTATTGTGTATAAGTACACCTCTATAGCGCTCTGAGTTTTCTTGTTACCGTTCATAGTTGTGGAAAACTTTTGGCTCCTATATAGTAGTGAGTAATAGAAAAGTGATCAAAACGAGGGAGTTTAGTATGCATCACGCGTTATGGCAAAGTGTGCTAGGAGAGATCGAACTATCGGTTTCACACGCTACCTTTACGACGTGGTTCAAAAATACCGAGCTTGTCGACCAGAATGAATCCGGAGTTGTCATTGCTGTCCCCAATATCTTTGCCAAGAAGCAATTTGAAGTTAAATTTAACGATCAGATACGTGGCGTCCTTGCCAAAAACGGCATTACTCCAAAGCACATCACTTACACCATCACAACGACTGGTAAAAAAACACGAATAAACCGCGAAACGACTATAAGTGAGGAGTCTCAATCAGCAGATAGTCTCCTCCCCTCTTACCAGGCGGGTGGCGAGAGTACCTATACCAAGAACGCGCCACTAACGAATGCCGGCGGACTCAACCCACGCTATACATTTGATAATTTCATCGTTGGATCTAGTAATGACCTCGCCTACACCGCATCACAGGCTGTCGCGGCAAATCCTGGTGTAAAATATAATCCGATTTATTTATATGGTGGCGTTGGGCTTGGTAAAACTCACCTTATGCAGGCAATCGGAAATGAAATCACCAAAACACAGCCAGGTACGCGTGTGCTTTATATAAGCGTCGAAACGTTTGTTAATGAATTCCTTGATTATGTACGGTTTAAAAAGAAGGGGTTTTCAGATAAATATCGCAATGTTGATGTTTTAATCGTTGACGACATGCAGTTTATTGCCGGTAAGGAAAAAACTCAAGAAGAATTCTTCCACACATTTAACTTCCTCCACCAAAACAATAAACAAATTATTATCAGCTCAGACAAGCCACCAAAGAGTATCCCAACTCTCACCGAGCGTTTACGAAGTCGTTTCGAAATGGGAATGACAATCGATGTTCAGATGCCTGATTTTGAAACCCGCTGCGCAATTTTAAGCGCTAAAGCTGCACTTTCGGGTGTTGAACTCGGCCAAGATACCGTAGAATATCTCGCCACCAACATTAAAACTAATATTCGTGAACTAGAGGGAGCCCTTAATCAACTACTCGCCTACGCTGAAATGCGCGGTATCGCGCCGGACGTCAGTACAGCCGAGGGACTTCTTGGTAATATTCGCCATTCTCGCCCGCAACATATTACAAGCAAGCAAATTATCGAGCGTACCGCGAAGCACTTCCAACTACGCGTCGAGGAGGTGTGTAGTTCAAAACGTGACAAGCATATTGTTGTTCCACGCCAAATTGCCATGTATCTTCTTCGGAGCGAACTTCACCTTAGCTTTCCTAAAATTGCAGGGGAACTTGGGCGTAAAGACCACACCACGGCTATCCACTCGGTTGAAAAAATCGAGAAAGCTATTAAACTTGATTTTCTTATTCGCGAACAAGTAGCCTCGATACGGGAGAAATTATATGCCTAACTCCCTACTCGCACCCTGGGTAAAAAATGTGAACAAACAGCGAACCACACCAGGTAAAAAGAGTGTTTGTTTGTTCACAGAGTTATACGCCTCATACCACCGCGTCACAAAAACCAACGTACAACAACGTTTATATCAACTCTTTTACCTCTCGTTTCCTATGTTCATTTCCACACCCAATCAAACACTCCCATATCTGTTATTTGGAGTTTATACCCACTATCCACACCCCTTATTATTAAAGAGTTAAAGAAAAAATTAGAAAGGTAACACATAATGGAACTCACTGTCACTCAAGAAAATCTCGCTCGCTCGCTCAATGCGGTTGGACGTGTTGCAAGTAATCGCACACAACTCCCAATCCTAAATAACATACTTCTTCGTACAGACGGAAACCGCCTCCTTGTCGCTGCCACGAACCTTGAAATCGCAACCACACAATACATCGGCGCAAAAGTTGTTAAACCTGGAGCTATCACAATCCCCGCCCGCCTTATTTCTGAATTTATTTCAAACCTTCCTAACGAATCAATAGAACTTAAAGTAACAGGCGAAAACCTCCACATTAAAAGCGGTAAATACACCTCAACTATTAATGGGGTTATTGCCGACGACTTTCCTGAACTTCCGACAATTAACGAAAAATCCTCAATTCAGTACAGTATTAAAACTGAAGATTTTAAGCAAGCTGTGAGTCAAACAATAATTACGACGAGCAGTGATTCGACCAGGCCGGTACTTACCGGTGTCTATTGGCATTCATATGGAGGCCAACTTATCCTCGCTGCCACTGATGGGTATAGATTATCTGAGCGAAAACTCGTCGAGACAAAAAGTGAAGTTTCAGCTATTATCCCTACCCAAACCCTCCAAGAAGTCCTTCGGACTATTATCGAGGGTGATGATGAAGTTGATGTGTTATTTGATGAAACACAAGTACGGTTTAGAATTAATGACGCCGAAATAATTAGTCGTTTGATTGACGGCAACTTTCCTGATTATCGTCAACTGATTCCTAAAAAATCGGATACGCACGTTGTTATTCCAAAATCAGACTTTACAAGGATCACAAAAATCGCTGGACTATTTGCCCGTGAATCTGGTGGAAGTGTGACACTTACGGCTGACGCTGAAAAAAAGAGCTTATCAATTCACTCCATTGCCTCAGAGCTTGGTGAGAATACCTCTGAGGCTACGGCTACTGTAAAAGGTGACGGTCAGATAACTCTCAATTCAAGATATCTTACCGAAGCTCTTGGTGTTATTGACGGCGAATCAGTTGAATTTAGTTTTAGTGGTAAACTTGCCCCTTGTGTTTTGAAATCGACCGATAAAGACACTAACTATTACCATATAATCATGCCCCTGAAGAGTTAAAAACTTCATGGCGGTGGTCAAGAAACTATCAGTCCAACATATTCGCTCTCACGACGACTTCGTACTTGAACCCTCGCCCACCGTGACGGTAATTACTGGTCAGAACGGAAGTGGTAAAACTTCACTTATCGAGGCGATATATGTTGCCCTGCAAGGGACTTCTTTTAAAGGTGTGGATTCGGATATGCTTCGTACAAGCTATAGTTGGTGGCGAATCGATCTAGAATTAGTTGATGGTAGTAAACGAACCATTTCATATGACAGCGAGCTTACGGGGAGCCGCAAGAAATTTGTTATTGATGACCATATTATGTACCGCTTACCGCTAAAATATAAACATCCAGTAGTCCTATTCGAACCCGATGACCTCAGGCTTTTAAATGGCTCCCCGACTCGCCGCCGTCAGTTCATTGACCGGTTTATTAGTCAGTTGGATGTCGAGTACGGTATAGCACTTCGTAAATATGAACGAGCACTTAAGCAGCGCAATAACTTACTCAAAAAATCCCACATTGACCCCGACCAACTATTTGTCTGGAACGTCGCACTGAGCGAGTACGGTGCCTATATTATTGAAAAACGAGTTGTTTTTATTGAAAAAATAAATGGTGAACTAAACGGTGCATATAACGAAATAGCTCCAGGGGGCGATCAAGTGTCAGTTCACTATTCACACACATTTATTGGTGATATTAAACAAAAACTCATGAGTGAACTCGACCGAGCGAGTGAACGCGATAAAGTCGTCGGCAGTACAAGTGTTGGTCCGCACCGTCACGATGTTGAATTCTTATTTAACGGCTCACCCGCCACTACAAGTGCATCAAGGGGTGAAGTTCGCACGATTATACTTGCTCTAAAATTTCTCGAAGTAGATATTATTGAACGCATAACTAACATAAAACCTATTATTTTACTCGATGATGTTTTTTCAGAACTTGATGCCAGCCGCCAGAAATCACTTAGCGATCATGTGCGAGCGCATCAAATTATTATCACAAGCACCCATGTCCTACCGGGTAGTAAAAACTATAAACACATTACACTTACTGACTAGTCGGAAGTGGTATCGTTCACATTGTTAAAGATAATTTCATAGTCATTCGGATTATAGCCCCGCGAAAGAATATCCTTATCAACATATTGTTCTAGACCATTCTGAGTAACCTTCACACAAAGGGCGATTTTAGACGGGTCATTAGGATATTTTACCGATGGACAAGTATTAATTGTGTAAAAACGAGCATTAATCGGTAGGATATTTACAATCGGATAGTTATTTGTAAGCGTATTGGTGTATTTAGTCTCTTGTAAGCCAGTGTAACGCTCAATAACCGACTGGGCACCTGGGGTTTGGAGTAATTGTTTCGCAGCGTCAGTAAGGGGGGCAAGGACAGCCACAAAATCACTTGTTTGGCCGTTTGTGGCGGTAATAGTTTGAGACTGCGAACTAAATTCACTGCGCGAGAATACAATCGTATGTGCTCCAGGCGCGACCTCAATTACCTGACCATTAGAAACTGAGTTTGCATTGCCATCAATTGTCAGTGTTCCTTGCTCTGGTGCTAGGTAAAGCGTAAGGTGGCTACGAGGAATTAGTGCGTATACGATTGCCCAAATAACAAAGCCCACAAAAAGCACAGCGAGGGCTATAATAATAACTCGACTATTCACCCTCATTTTATTACCCGCGCAACATATGCATTGTGTTGAAACATCCAAGTGGTGCTACCGGCGGAGCGAACACTTGGTACGCGCTGGCCTAAGGAAGCGTCTGCTGATGGGTATGTCGCGGCCCCTGTATAAATAGTTGTATGACCTTCGGGTTTGCCGTTTTCTGTATACAGCGTCAAAAGTATATCACCAGGCTTAAGATCATTGGCAGATTTGACACCGCTTATAACTAAATATTTTTCGGGATGGGCTTTTACATAATCAAGTTGTTCTGTGACACCTACTTTTGGATACTTCGGGTCGATGCCGCTTGATTGTAGAACTGTCGTTACGAACCCTCCACAATCTGTCCAGTCGGCACTTGTGTATTTTGGCTTTGTTGTTTGATAGGCTTGAGTAGCATCACCTTTATTCACTTGCTTATAGTCAGTTGCAGGAGTTGGTAGTGCCAAACCAATTGCTGTTTGAACAATATTTCCTTGGACCACTCCTGAGCCGCTTGTGCAGTTAGTGGTTGTCGTTGTTATGGGTGCAGAGCTGCTTGTACCATAAAATCCAAAAATGGTAATCGCTGCTGGAATTCGTTCAGTGTTAAGATTAGCGGTGTCGGGGAGTACACCTTCGTACACCGTCATCCAGTTAGTGGTTGCATTCCCCACATCGGTACCAGTCAGAAAGTCTGTACCCATCTTTGCTTTATATGTACTGTTATACTCGTTAATCAAAAACTTTATTTGTGTTGCAACATCAGAACTGGCCGTGCCTAGTGATTTTGCATAGGTTTCAAGCGCCGTGCGTCGATCCAGTGACCACATTAAGAGACCGTATCCAATATCATTATTTGGCTCATGCGCGTCGCTATTAAATCTCGAATCAGCGTACATATTACCCATAATTGCCGAGGCTTGTATGGGTGTAAAAGTGTTGTTTGTAGTCAACAAAGTATAAATATTTTTAAGTGAATCACTTTGTGTAAGGTCGCTTAGGGTTGTTGGCGGAAGTGCAACACTGGAGCTATCTCCACACTCCGGAAAGTTTGGCGACAAATAGTCGATGCCATTATTCGCATAGAAGTCGTCCATACACTGATCATTAACGACATTTTCACAAACAATACAGGCACCCTGAACCAGAGCTTTTGGTGGATCACAGGTTGAACCATCGGCATACACGTTCAGCGCTGTGCCACTTATGAGCGTGACGGCGATTAATATGTATAAGAATATTTTTTTCATTATGATTCACCCATCGACCAGTGCCATGGTTCGGTTTTAAGGTTTTGGAAGCCGTATTTGGCTGCATTTGCCTTTAGCCAGGTAAAGACGGCATTACCAGCACAGGCAGCCTCAGCTGCTGCTTGAGTGCCCCATCCACCTTTTTTATAACAAATGGTTTCGCCACCACGCGGCGAGCCAATATCAATTGCTAGACCTGCGGTGTGTTGTGAACTAGTCGTATAGGCATCATGTGATGGTGAGCGCATGCCATCTGAAACACCTAATGACAGGCCGGCTGCTTTTGCTGCCGTAAACATATCAACTACATTCTGTGATATAACAGATGCTACAACTGCATCTAGCGTTGCATTAATATCGCTTCCAGATGAGGTTGGGAATGAATTAACGTAACAAAGCCTGACAGTAAAGCCCTTATCTGGGTTTTTATATATACCTTTATCTACTGTGCCAGCAGCACAGGCAGTTGAGGAATAGTCAACACCAGGAGTTAACGTCCAACCATTGTCTCTTGGTGTTGTGTTGGCTGGTTTATTAAGGCTTGGCGGCGTAGTGCTTGCCGTAGCGAGCGCACTAACAGGTTGCAATGAGTTGGGGTCGTCTGTAATGCCGTTTTCCTGAAGCTGAACCCCAACAACCATTTTCTCGAGCGCACAAGGATCTGCTACGTGATACTGAGCCACAATTTCACCCGTACCTCTATATAAACTCTTTGCACGAGCTGCTGCGCTTGCGGTACATGACGCCTCTGTATAGTCGCTTGGGTTTGCACTCAGTATTGGGTCGTCACTGGCATACCCATACATTGGAAGCCCTTGGGGGTTAGCCAAATTGACGGTACTTGCTGCAGAAGCCGACGAAAAGAGCTGCATAAAGGATGTCATCGGAAGCGACGCAACTGACCCAAACGAGGTTGGTATGCGCGACACGAATTGCTGGATGAATGAGCCTTCGAGATGAGGGTCGAAGATTCTTGCTAGTAGTGGTTGGTTGTTGAAGTCAGCTTGGTCGGCCTTTTTCTGGTCATCGGTGATTGAGGCAACTTGAGCATCCGTCAGAACTGTGCCACCCCCACCCATGGCGGTGCCATCACTTGCAACCCCTTCTTCCATGGTGGCGTTTTGGGTAATACGAATGCCTGCATCAAGCGCCTGATAGTTATCTGCAGGACTTGCTTCGTATCCGGCGACCGGTGGTTCAAATACAAGTCCCATTAACCAGTCAATTGCGGGCTGAATTCCACCGCCAATAAGTGCGGTGACCTGCGAGAAGCCCGGTACTGCGTTTAGGATGTCGCCAAGTGCCCCGCCTACTACCTTGAACGCTGCACCAATAGTATTTACCCAAGCGTCCGATGCACTTTTGAGTGCGATGCCGGCCGGATCAGTATCGAAGTACGACGAGAAATCTTGAACGGGTTTTTGGTCGGCACAGACTAACTCACCTGGTGCTAACTTGGTATTTACTTTTGTACCATTAGGACCGTTACATGGTACGGTGAGACCCTGCGAAGCGTCAACGTTTTGTCCATTTTCCGCCTGGTAAAGGGGACTGCTATCAAGACTTTCGTCGAGGCTCGTTGCCGCCGATACGGTTCCAGATGGGTTTTGTGGCGCCGTACCGTCAAACAAGCTATTGTATGCGTTTATGGTATCTATGTCGGAGTCGCCGGCTATCGTTTTGTCGTTGGCCGTCTCAAGATCAGTTGCAAAGCCCGTATAGACTTGCGACGCCTCATCATAATGGATTTCGCTAATGGCCCCTTCGGAGGCAGAGTGAACCGCACTAAATATAAGATCGGCAATGCCAAGCGCAGCGCCTACACCACCCACCGCCGCCAGAACTCGCTTTGTGATCAGTCCTTTAATAGCTTCGCCAGCAACCTCTTCTTCAACTGGCGCTGCTTCGCCAAGCGCTCCCTGTAAATTCACTTGTTCGTTATAGGCAGCAACCTTTTTTTGATAATCTGGAGTATTAGCGTCTCGTTCTGCCTTTAGATCTGGGTCCGTAGCAGGATCTTTTAATTTTTCAGTCGGTGTGCCGGTCGATAACGAGTCGCGTAAGTTGGCGCAGACCTGAGCGTCACCCGTCAGACAGGTTAAATAGGTCGTTAGTCGTGGCGCAATCTTACCGACGGTATTTTTAATAATGCTCGTCTTTATATTAGTCTTGGCAGTTTTAAGGCTATTGAGGGCTTTTTCAACCTTTGCGGGCCCACGCCAAGTGGTAACACCGAACTCTTTCATAAGCAGCCTTCGAGTTAGGAAGCGCGTTAGTATAGAGCTGTCCTTACCCTTGTCGAGCACCTCGGCCCTAATGAGTGCCTTCATCTCTCCGTTACTCTTAACGGTTATTGTCTTGGCTATACCATCAATGTCATTTTCACCCGGTTTTACGGTTACCTCCCAGCTTGAAGCTTTACCTCCGAGTTGAATAACTCCGTGCGGCTTGACGTCGAGATCAATCCCCAGCCTCGTCTTGAAGTAGTCGTTCGAATACGTGGACAAAAGCGAACAAGCGATCGCGCCACCCTTACAAAAGACCAGACTGGCGTCTTCGCCTGATGCTTTGCTAATCATACGCGCGGCGAGCGCCCGGGTGATAATATATTCCGTTCGTTGCTCAATCGCGTGCTCTGGAACTTGTGACGCCAGGCCTGTAATATTCTGTATCATCATTTCAAGCTTGAGTGGCAAAAGAGAGAGAATAATAAGTGGTATCGATATAACACCACCACCAATCCCAATTCCAGCGAGCCATTTACGGTTGCGTCTCAAACGAACACGTAAGCTCGTTTTTTCTCCCCTATTGCCACCGGGCACCGTGCCGTCATGCCAACCGCCAGGAGGCGCATTTAAATCTTTCTCTTTATTATCGATTGATCTTGTTGGATCATCTGTTGCGCCAGTGGCTGCCGCACCCTCGGCCTTTGCCAAAGAATCCCCTACCTCACCCTGTCCTCGTGTGACATCATCACCGTATACGCGTTGAAACAAAGCATCCGATTCATCGGAAGAAACCGGTTTGCTTTCGTCGCTATCAGGCAGGGTTGCATTGACCATAACTACCTTACATTATACCTTATACACTCGAGCCTGGGTCGATGTAACTGCTGATTTGGCCTGGGTCTGAAGCTGTGCTTTGAGCAGCCTGCTCGGCCGCCTGAGGATTGGTCGTAATAAGTGATTGTTCGGTCGCGCTCGCGACAATTTGAATATGAACGTGGTTTTGACCAGCAAAGAACAAGCCCTGCCCGACGGGAAAGTTAGCCAGACGCTTCTTTTCTTCTTCGGTCAGCTTAAAGACGTCAGACAACACATCAACCGCGCTTGACGATTGCTTGAGCAGCAGCTGCATCGAACTGTTGGCTACAATCGCGCGGCCCATTTTACTGCCCATGAAATCTTCAACATCTTGGGTGATTGTGGTGAGCCCTAAGAAATATTTACGTGCACGCTTGGCAAGGCTAAACAGGAAGTTGGCTGAATCATCATATTTCATAAGTTGCCATGCTTCATCCACAATAAGCATGCGTTTTTTCTGGTCGGTGCGCGTAATGTTCCATATGTGTGAGAGGACAATGTACATTGCAACCGGGCGCAGCTCGTCTTCTAGGTCACGAATATTAAAGACCACCATCGAATTATTAATATCGATATTTGATTGTTGACTAAAGATACCGGCAAACGTTCCAGTCGTGTATTTACGCAGGCGCTGCGCGAGCGCTGGACCGCTTCCGCCCATGTGGAGCAGTGTGTCGTAAAGTTCAGCAATTGTTGGCGGCGTTGAATTGTGTGTCAGCGGGTCGCTGGTAATTCCTGCGCGGGCATAGGTGTCGATGAGCGCCTGGTCAAGGTCGGCTTCTTCGGCGGGAGTGAGGGCTGAAATCGGCATACCTGTTGCTGCGACTTGAGTACCGCCAAGCATTAGACGGAACAGTCCGTGCAGCGTCACCAGGTTAGCGCGCAGTGCATCCTCGGCCTCGTCACTATCAATTACGCGTGGCAGATCAAACGGGTTAATACGCGTATCGGCATTGAGGCTCAGGCGAATGTAACTTCCACCAACCGCATCCGACAACTTCTGATATTCATTTTCCGGGTCGATAATAATGACTTCGCTGCCAGTCATCATGCTACGCAGTGCCTCAAGCTTCACGGTAAACGACTTACCTGCTCCGGACTTTGCAAATACCACCATGTTGGCATTTTCGAGTGAGAACCTGTCGAAAATAACGAGACCGTTATTATGCATGTTGATGCCGTATAGGACGCCCTTTTCCTGCGTCAGGTCGGCGCTGGTGAATGGGAAACTCGTGCTAATCGCGCCAGTATTCATGTTGCGGCGAATCTGCAATTGGTCGGTCATTTGGGGCACGCTACTATTGAGTCCTTGTTCTTGCTGGCTGCTAGCGACTTTACTAAATACCATTTGCTGCCCAAAGATAGTTTCAATTTTATGCTGCACAAAACTAAGTTCATCAAGACTATCGGCATAGAGCGTCACGTATAAGCCAAAGCGGAAGAACCTCTCTGCACCCACCTGAATCTGGTCACGCAGTTCCTCGGCGTCATTTATCTGCGCCTCCAGCGCTGGATCGCGTGTTCGGCCCTTTTCATTATTAATAGAGGTAGAAGCTTCCAGTTGCGTCACTTTTTTACGCAGGTTATTGAGCACCACTTGGCTATCAACTGGGTAAATAAACATACTCACATCGAGCACTTCGTCGATGTTGATCAGCGATGATAACCAACCAGTGTAGATCTGGCGAGGGTAGCCGTAAATATACAGCGTTCGACCATATTTGGTACCGAGGCGAAAATACGCTGAATGAATCTCAAGGCTGCTTGGCGCAATCAGATCGCGCAACGTCGTAACACCCTTCATAAAGGCTTGCTCTACCTCAGCTTGTTCAAGTGCTCGCTGCTGAGCAGCAATATCAACTGCATCAAGCTTTTTCTTGGCCATTAGAGTGTTGCCCCCTGGGTACTAATGGGTGGCTCGCCAGTCCCCTTTTTGACAAACGTTGCAGTTACATCCTCAAAGTTGCCGAGCGGTTCACGTACAGCAGTATCAGGGTTATACACGTTGTAGTAGAGCTCTCCAAGTTCTTTAGTGTTCAGCTGGACGCTCTGTACGCCCAGCTGGAACAAGCCAGATGTCACGGCATCAACTCGGTTTTTAATCTCGTCCTTTGCTTTTTCATAGGTTGCCGTATCGACTTTTGTAACGGCATTTGGCTTAGCCAGGAGCTTGCCGAAAAAGCCTTTGGCTTGGTCTTTTAAGGTGCTTAGATCACCCAGCGGATAGTAAGGAATAGCGATAAAGAACGATTTATCCATAATGTTCGCTTCCTGCGAAAGAACATCAATAAAGTTGATGTAATCGTCCATCAGAACATTAAGCAGCATGTTATCTTGCTTGCGGCGGATCTCGACTAACCGGTCGATGTATGGACCAATATCAACGCGCTGAGACCGTATGAGGATCTGAATCGGATGATTAAGCGAGTTCAAGAAGTTCTGATAACTAAATTCAACGCCTTCGCGTTCCCGGGCGCTCATCAGGTCGAAGTTGATCGACTTGCAGGCGACGACGGCGCGAAAGGTACCATCGGCCATAATCACCAAATTGTCACGTATCTCTGATAGTTGTAGCGTATTTTGCGTTGTGTGGGCATGCTTAGGGATGAGGGGTGCTTTCCCTTGTGCAGGCGCAGCTCCACTGCCAACAGGCGCGTTTGTAGTCGGAGCAACGGGAGTCACAGGAACAGGAGCCGGCGCCGGATTTGGAGCAGGGCTAGATGGAAACGGAAATTGATTATTTGGTGGCATGAACTAGATTCCCACTCCCCTTTAAGCTGCCGTTATCGCAATGAAATTACTACCTCTTCGCTCATATCCTGTTCGTGATTGATGCGATTGGCTTCATGTGCAATGGTCTCTATCGAGAGATCGGCATTGTTTGCAAGCTCCATTATAGCAGGCGCTACCTGTTTTTCGCTAGCGTTTTGATCAGTTGTTTGAGGGTCTGGTACCGATTGCGCTGGTTCGTTAATTGGATTGATGACGGTCTGTTGAATGTTGGTTGGATATGGGTTGTAGGTTGGTGTAGCGGGTGCTGCTGATGGGGCATCAGTAACAGGGGTTGGCGTGGAAGCGGCTGGTTCCACCGGCGCATGTTGAGAGCTAAAAAAGTCATAAGGGTTGGGCGCGGGCGGCGTAGCAGCAGCAGTCGCAACTGGTTGATGCATACTGTCGATTAGCTCCTGTCGGCGCTTGGCGTCACTCTGTCCTATCATATGGCTCAGCGATTGCGCAACGCCGTTATTAGTATCAAGCACGTCAACTGCCGATTGCGCCTCAAAATAAACGTCGGTGTTCATAGCGCTATTCGGCGCTTGCACACCCTGCCCTCGCACTGCCCAGCCCTGGCTATCAACAATCTCAGCTAGGTAACCAAAGCGCTCTTGGGCTTCGTTTTGCGAAATATTTTTCGTACGTTGCACCTCGACGATTTTAGGGACGGTAATTTCGATGAGCGATTCTACCCCATCTGCTTCCCATAAACGCCTGCGAGGCTTCAAATAAAACGACACCATAGCGGCCATATAGACTTCCATGGGCTGGTCTTTACGAAGTGGCAAGGCGATTGCACCAAAGAACAGAATGACCGGCATTGGGATGATTGCGAGTGGGAAAAAGATTTGCCCTAGTCCCCACGCTGCTAGACATGCCAGCGCTACAATAATCAGGTAGATAAACTGCCTAAAGCTAAACGGACCGATTAACTTATCATCCGCCTCGACATCTTGGGGGACCTTATACTGTGCCATTGTGCTTATTATTATAACAGGCTATTTAATACTGCTCAGATACGCTGCTTTGTCTGGGCTCATGATTGCTTGAACTGCTGGGTTACCGAGGAGTGCTTGAGCTTGTGCACGATTGATACCGCTCTGTTGCAGGAACTCAAGTGGCTGGCCAATGAGTTGTGTAGGATTAAGGCCAGCTAGGCCACCCCCCACGAAGCTACCATCCGGCTGCTGCACCTTTGGTCCCATTTGCGTTACAGCATCTCCGTAAGATGATCCTGGTGCGGAGTTCATAAACTTATCGGCAATTGCATCACTACTCTTAATGTCCGAGTGGTTGAATTTTAAGTTACGACGAAGCGAGTCGTAACCAGAAATGATATTGCTGTTCTGTGCTCTCTGTTCAGGCGTCGCGCTACCAGCACTAACGGCAGTGGCTGTGCTTGCCAATGTAGTGTCAAGATCGCGCAACGCTCTATCATGTGCTACCTTGCCCGCTTCACCGCTGGATACGAGAATACTCTGGGCTGCTCTTGCTTTTACGGAATCTCCCTTTAAGATGGCGTTCTTCAGTTCAACTTCAAGCTGCGGCAAACTAAGACGCTTCACTAGCATCGATGCTTTTTCAGCTTGAACATCGTCAGTATCCGCCTTATCTGCCTGAATCAAAGATGTACGTGCGAGAGTTTTATTGGCATACGCACCAGCTCCTTTTGTAGGTAGACCTTTTGCCATTAGAGCCGCAAGACCGCCTTCACCCACACGTTCTGCGAATTTTTGAGAACGGTAGTTTTCTCGTGCTTGTTTACGAATGGCACGACCGCGTGCAATTGGTGTGGCATTGTAAAGCTCCTTACCCTTCCGCCCAGCAAAGCCGTTCGCTCGGTTTTGTAGTTTCGTGGCGAGGCTTCCAAGCGCAGGAATCGCACTCAGAGAATTCTTGAGCAACACCGGAGTCAGCAGAAGGGGCACGAATAAAGCTGCCATAGCGATAATACCGTGACTATCCGCCTTTATGGCAGTAGAAAGAATTTCCGATGCTAACTTGGATGCACCGAATAACAGTGCAATCAACGGATACACTACAAGCATCCCTACGATCATCTTGCGCCATTGTTTAAATAGACTCTCTGTATTCGGCAGTAACATAGCGAGAAATGCTAGCGGTGACAGTACCACCAGGAGGATAATAAGCACCTGTCGTATGATCAGAATCCCAAGGGTTACAGCGACAGAAAGAAGAGCTGCCAAGAGCACGGGAATGAGTAACCCCAGCCCTGCAAAATATGCAGCAAGCGCTGTCCCAGCGAGCACAGTGACCCCGACTGGGAGCGCCACGGTAGCAGTCACAGCATCACCTAATGGAGTGGCTGAGTTTAGAAGGCTTTTTGCCAAACCGTCACTATTATTTGGATCGTAGACTGGAATATTAGTTAAGAGTTGTTGCAGTGACCCCCCAACAATATTTGATACATCAACCGCGATCTGACACACAAAGAACGATACATTAACAAGAATTGCGACGATGATGAGCCTCGGTAATAGTTTTTTTACACCGTAATTCGTAATACCGATGCTTGATATCTGAGAGAATATAATGACGAGAAACACGATAACAAACCCAACATTGGCAAAATTGCGCATTGTTGACCAGGCGTCAAAGGCTCCGTTGCCACTACCAGTCGCAATCGTTGAGGTATCAGTAACAAGCAGCCCAGATACGATACTAAAGGCTCCATCCGTAATACTAGATAGAAAACCTAGTACCGGGCAAATAATCCACCCCAGCCCCCCGGGTATAGCACAGGCTGTACTTGCCTGTGTTGTTGTGCCACCACCACCAGTACTAGTACCGGTCTTATCATGATGTGCCTTTGACCACAATTGATAGGCCACAGAAAGATTGCTTGTAGGGTCATTAATTTTTGCGGCCAGCGTTTTACAGCTTTCATTACTATTTGCGTTCGGGTTAGTCGAAGTCCATACCGGTTTCCAGTTGACCCCACCGTTTAGGTCGTTGAGCTTGTACCATACCTTAACCATTTTGCCTGATGTGGCATCAAGCTGAGCAATTTGTAAGCTCGTTACATTGTTGCCGAATGCGGTCTTAATCCCCGCCTCGCTACTATAGGCTGTCGTTCCTATACAAGGAGAGTTTTGGAGGGACTGATAATAAAGAAGATATTGAGCGGCTGGTTCTAAAGTTGGCGTCTTGCCACCATAAACATTTTTTATTACATACGCCTGAAATAGACTTTCATAGTTTCCTGCTGGTGCCGAGGAGCTGTGCGCAAAATCTACCGTGTAGTACGGATTACCGCGATCATCAGTCATTGAAAAGTCATCGCCCTTTCCCGTTATACAATCTTCACCTTTTACCGCACGTACGACAATATGCGAGTCACACAAGAATGAAAGGCTGTCTAGGCCCCACAGTTTTAGAGCGGCAGGAACAATTTGGGTGTTGTCACTATTATCAGTAGCAGCTTCATCACAGTCAATTTGACCGTCATCCCCGATTCCATCAAGGAGTCCTTTCATATAGTAACTGGCTGGAGCAGTGCCGTAATTACCTGGAACAAACCACTGCCCACTTTTTGCTTGAGCCTTATCGTCGCCACCTACAAACTGCCATATGTTATCACCAGCAGTTTTTAGACATTGCGATAAGGCGTTATAGTACCACCAAGACTGAATTTCCCAGTCAAGGCCTTTTGTATCGCTACTTGAGTTACTCGTTGCAGTATCGCAAGCACTTACGAGAGTACTACCCGAATAGTGTGATGCAAGAGTACCACCAGCTGCCGTACATGCCGCGCTTGAATCAGATGGTGAGGCGGCCCATACGCTAGAATTTTGGAGTAACACCGCAAGCGATGAGGACGCTACAATCACGAATGTTGAGAGTATAATTTGTAGTCGTTTGAATCCGCTGTTTTTAGGCAAAAAAAAGCGATCCCCTTTTGAGTTGGGACGCTTTTTCATGTGTAACCGAGTGAAAAATTGGCGCATACCCTTGAGCTTATTTAAGCACAAGGGTAATCAAATGGAAAGGGTGGGGTGAGTTGCTATGGGTAATATCGAGGATTAACGTCAGTACTGGTATAAGCAGATATTTTCTCCGACGTTCCGTCGTTTTGGAACGTCACCTTGACATCTACAACGTTACCGTCGATGATAATAGAACCTTTGGTGTGCAATGATGTACTAACTCGATTATTCGCTTCGTTAGTGTGTTCGGTTTCAGTAAAGGAAATCGTGTTAGGGTCACTTGGATCGACCTTTACCGTGTTTGGGTTAATGGTTATAGAACGAGTGTAGGGCGTCTCGTTAGGGCCGGATGATGTACCTGCCCAAAAGTTAAGCGTATCACCACTAATCGTCGTAAGGGTACCAATTTTGCTCTTGAGAGCTGGGGAAGGGTTTGAGACGAAGATGCCATCAATTATAGGCGCACTATTTGCGGTTGCGGCGTTATGAAGGAAGGTGCCATCGTCACTGGCTTGACCATCGTTAGCCCACGCAAGTAGCTCGGCCTTTGTCTGGCCGTAGTTAAACCACCTGGTAAAATTTTTTGCAATCCAGTCTGCCTTCTGTTCAGGAGTTAATCCAGTCGGCATCTCAAAAGATTTTGTGATTTCTGCAGGCGTCTGTGTTTCAGGGTTAGCCGAAGGCGTAGTTGTTGCTTCGGGTGTGTTGGTAGGGAGTGTCGCTGGACCAGACTGTTTGGTTTGTTCGGGTCCGTTGAAAGCACCCGCACCATCTGCTATTCCTGCAGCGACACCACCGACAAGAAGAGTACCAGCACCAAGTGTAATTCCTCTATGGAGCCAGTTTTCGTTTATCCAGTGTCCAATCTTTCTAAAGATACCAGTTCGCTTTTCACCCGTTAGTTCGGCGACAAAATCGGGTACGCTAGGCAATGTTTCAATCCGTGAAAGTTCACCTGGAGTAACTGGTGTTTCTGAGTGTCGAGGGTTTTGATCCGTGGTTGTCATGATATGATTACAGTTTCCTTAGTTGGTTATGTATATACTTATACACTATATCGTTCGAAAATGCAAGAGGTTATGCTTATTTCTTTTGTAAAACTTGCAGGTTGGGCATATTTATCGTATTTTATAGATAGCATGAAGATAAAACAAAAAATCCAAGCCGTTCTGATTCTCGTGGCGATTGGCCTAGGAATAGTCGCGCCAGCTGGACTTGTCTACGCTGCAGGTAATAATAATTGTGGGCCTGACACGGCAATTATTGTTTGTCCGACCGATACTAATAACGGTAGTAGCGATACGTCAAAAACAGCGGTCTGGTCGCTACTAGTTACCGTAATTAAGATACTTACCGGTGGTGTGGGCGTTGTCGCAATTGCTGGCGTTGTTTGGGGTGCGATCCTCTATACGACCTCTGCTGGGAGTCCCGAACAGGTTAAAAAAGCCCTCGAAGTATTTAGGAACGTCGTGATTGGGATTATCGCCTACGCCGTGATGTTTGCCTTCCTTAACTTTATTATTCCAGGGGGAATCTTCGGATGAAAAATAGGATAAAAAGCTGGATCCTGGCGATTGTTTTCGCCGCCAGCGTCGGTGGTGGTGTCTTTTCGATTGTGCCTGCGGTAGCGGTGAGTGCCAAGGCGCCCAACTGTAGTGGTGTGGCAGCTTTTCTGACATTTCCTGCGTGGTATAGGGGATTAGCGGATGTGAACGCAGCTGGCACAGGCTGTAACATCACGTCGCCTGACGGTAGTCACCTTAGTAGCTTTATTTGGCACATTGTACTAAATGTCATTGAAATTGGCTTGCAACTTGTTATTTACGCCGCCTTCGGTCTGATCCTATACGGTGGATTCCAGTACCTGACATCATCTGGTGAACCTGCCAAGGCCGCCACGGCACTTCAGACGATTATCAATGCGGCGGTCGGAATTGCGCTGGGATTTGGCTCAGTTGCGGCAGTCAATCTAGTTCTTGGTATAATTAAGTAATATGAACGTTTTTACACTCCTCGCCCAAACTCTGAACGCAGGCGACCTCAATATCCCTACGACTACTCCGGCTGATGCGCTTAAAAACGGACTAGGGATCACCTACTTTGTGGCTGGGATTATTGCTGTGCTCGTTATCGTTATCGCGGGCTTTACGATGGTGACTGCTGGTAGCGTCCCCGGTACGGTGAGTAAGGCCAAAAATGCCGTACTTTACGCGGTCATTGGGCTTGTGGTAGTACTATCGGCGGCGGCCATAACACAATTTTTTGTCGGGAGATTTTAGAATGAAATATATTAAACGAGTATTAATCAGCCTCGCGCTACTAAGTGGGTTTGTGTTTACGGCCATCCCTGCACCAGCGGGGGCGATTGATGTGTTCAAGGATGCTTGTAGCGGCGTGACGAACAACGCAGTCTGTGATGCAACGACGAATCCAAAGGATAACGCAGGTAGTGTTATTAGGACAGTGGTGAACACTTTTCTCTATATGGCAGGTGCTGCCGCGGTCATTGTGATCGTGATTGCAGGTATCCTCTATTCCACTTCTGGAGGCGAGACCGCCAATGTAAAACGTGCTAAAGATATGCTGACGTACGCTGTTATTGGTCTGGTTGTCGCACTTTTGGCGTATGCGATTGTGAACTTCGTGATTGCCCGTTTTTCGTAGGTTATGAGTAGTCAATGAGCATGGGGTCTTAACAAGTTGGCCAACATCTGTTATAAAAGAGATAAGTATATAATGAAAGGACTAAAAGAAATGAAGAAATCAATTAAATCTGCGCTTGCTGGACTGATGATCGTTCCAGCACTCGTACTCGGAGTTGCGACCTTTGTGCCTGTAGCACAACCTGCTAGCGCACTGACGGCGCTTGACGGTGCAACAGCAGCGTCTGATTCGCAACAGCCAACCAGCCTGCCTGACCAGTTTAAGAACATCGTTAACATTGCACTCTACATCATTGGTGCAGTCAGTGTTTTGATGTTGATCTACGGAGGTATTCGCTACACCGTATCTGGTGGTGATACAGCCGCAGTGACTGCAGCCAAGAACACGATTTTGTACGCAATTATCGGTATCGTTGTCGCACTTCTGGCCTTTGCAGTCGTGAACTTCGTCATCGGTCGCTTCGCAACCTCATAGTGCGCGAACAGTAAAAGCAACGTTAGTCCTAACTATAATCATAAATATCCGGCCCTCTGCCGGATATTTTCTTTCTAACCCTTCCCAAGGTCTCTCCTTTGCTCAGCAAATTCACAGAATGTGTAGATAAAAGAGTGTGCTTAAGAACGTGGAAAGGCTATGTTAGTCGAATCTTAGATTGCAAGTTGATGCTTCAACACATCAATTTCGTCATGCTTTTCAAGATAATCTTCGAGGAATGTCAGATACTCGGCCCTGGAATCATAAAGTTTCATAATCCGAGTCATATCAATCCAATCTGGTGCTACTACGTCCCCGAGATAATACTTGAGGGACGAATAGTTGTAGGTTCGCCACGCTAGCGGATTCAGATGGATGTAGCGAGTGATATGAAGCAGATAGTGCTCAGAACCCACGCGCGAAGCCCTATAGCAACTGCCGAATAGAGGTCCGGAACGTCGGTACCTTCTGTTGAAATACTGACTGTACGAAGTCAAAACGCATCTCATCAGTTTGGTCATTGCGCGTTCGTTGACTTGGTAAATGAGCAAGTGAAAGTGATTTGGCATCAAACAGTACGACAACACTTGAACGTCATCGTATAACTTTACGTATGCCACTCCCCGATTCGAGGTCACGTTAGTATGCGACAAGTATCTTTTTAGTAAGTAGAGAAAAAACGCAAAGTCTGACTCATCGAGGAATATTTCCTGTTTGTTGAGGCCCCTCGCGTAGACATGATAATAGCTATCTACGGCATCAACTTTTATGATGTTTCGACCAGGCATAGTAAGACTATATCAGAAATACTGCTTATGCTTAAGCATAATCTCAGATTTTACTATAAAACTGAGAATTTGCTGAGCAAAGGAGAGACCTTGGGAAGGGTTTGGATGGAAAATACGGCCCGAATTGGGGCCGTATTTTCTATGTGTAATGCAGAATTATCTAGATTATTACTAGAGAACTTGAATCTTTTTTGCTTGCTCTTGCTTGACCTTAGAGAAGCTGACTGAAAGTACGCCGTCCTTTAGGATCGCTTCTACTTCGTCTTCTTTGACGCTGACAGGAAGCGCCAAAGTGCGACTGAATTCGCCCCAGTAGCATTCTTGAATGTGCCAGTTAGTCGCATCAGTTTCGTCGCCACTTGATAGTGTGCCGCTGATCGTCAAAATGCCGTCGCTAATGCTAACATCGAGTTCTTCTTTGTTAACGCCTGCGGTACGTGCCTTTACTACTAACTTCTCGTCAGTCTCGTAGACATCAACGGCAAGTTGTCCTGGGAATTCTTCTTCGCTGTCATCCCAAGTGTCTTCAGCTACTGTCGCTACAGTCGTAACACTGTCATTTGTAGACAGGTCGTCGTCGTTAAGAAAAGCCGCTGCCAGCTCATCTTCAATCAATAAATCATCGTTTTGTTTCCGGGCCATGATATCCTCCACTTTCTCTAGGCTCTACTATCCAAATAGTCTTTCATATTATAACCAACATATGCGCTATAATGCAACCAGTAAGGCCACCTAAACGTAAAAAACACAATGATAGATGAAGCCCTTTCCTTGATCGCTCCACACTACTGTTGCGGATGCGGTCAAATAGGCACTTTGTTATGTGATAATTGTAAATATGACATCACTTACGAACAAGAACATGTTTGTTTAGTTTGTAAAAAGCCGCTCGCAACCTCTGGAAATTGCGCTACGTGCCGACTACCCTACTCGGCTGCTTGGAGTGTGGGTGAACGTAAGGATACCCTGCAACGACTGATTGGACTGTACAAGTTTAGATATGCTCGGGAGGCCTATAAAGTGCTCGGTACACTCCTGCTAGAGACACTTCCCGATTTGCCCGCTAATACGGTGATCGTTCCTATCCCCACTGTTACGTCGCACATCCGCGAGCGAGGCTATGACCATACGCTTCTGATTGCGGATTTTGTCGCCAAAAAGCGAGGCTTACATCTGAGCCAGCTATTAGAGCGCAAGACGCGCACGATTCAGCGCCACGCCTCGGCAGCCGTCCGTAAGAAGCAGGCAAGGGTGGCATTTGCTCCGCGGCGATCCATCCCTCTTGTCGATGTACCATATCTACTCATTGACGATGTGGCTACCACTGGATCGACGCTCATCTATGCTGCCAAGGCGCTTAAAGAGATGGGAGCCTCGCAGGTGCTTGTCGCGGTGGTTGCCTACCAGACTCTCGACTGAGCTGTTTGTATCTGTTATGATAGGCGTCGAACCATCAATGGAGAGGTGCCCGAGTGGTTTAAGGGAACAGTCTTGAAAACTGTCGTGTCAGCAATGGTACCGCGAGTTCGAATCTCGCCCTCTCCGCCAAGAATTTATTGATTGACCTAATACCATATTTGTGGTATTATTTTTTATATGTCATTTCTACCATCCACAGGGGCTCCGGAGCCCGAAGTCACCGTTACACCTCTTAACTTATTGGCGATAACCGGTGAAGAGCCTACTGAAGTCGACTTAGGAAACCCTGAGGCTAACGCCCGTTATAGTAAAGCTCTCCGAGCTATGGGCAATACTGCTGGTGTAGAAGCAGCTTATTTACTCGAGTGGAAAGGTAGTCGAGTCCCTCGCGGTGCTACCATAGGAAACCGCGTTGTCGGCTGGACCCAGCACGGTCTCGTACTCAATAAAGACGGAGCGCAATTTGGTCTATACGAAAGAATGAAGGATTTTGAAGGCCCCGACCACGAAAGTGAAATGTTAGTACTGACCTTTCCCGAAACCCCTCAACTCGACTCATAGAGAGTTCGGAAATTCGACTCAATGTCTCACCAAATTAAGACAACCCGTCAGGGTTGTTTCATTTTCTCACGACTACTGTTCTGCTATACTATCAACAGATGAAAATACTTGGAATCGAGAGTAGTTGTGACGAAACTGCAGCGTCCGTTGTTCAGGATGGCCGTGTACTGTTAAGTAACGTCGTCAATTCCCAAATCGATATCCATGCCCTCTACGGCGGAGTTATTCCCGAGGTCGCAGCACGAAGTCATATTGAAGTAATTAACCCCGTCATTAACCAAGCGCTGTCTGATGCGCACCTGACATGGGACGATATCGACGGCATTGCGGTCACCTATGCGCCTGGCCTTATCGGGTCGCTTTTGGTTGGTACGCTTGCCGCTCGGACGCTCGCGGTACTTAAAAACAAACCCCTCTACCCCATTCATCATGTTGAGGCGCATGTCTATGCTAACTTTTTAAACGAAAAGGCACCCGAATTCCCACTTCTCGCCCTTATTGTCAGTGGCGGTCACAGCCAGCTCGTATTATTCCGCGGGCATGGAGATTTTGAACTACTGGGCCAGACACAGGATGATGCTGTAGGTGAGGCCTTTGATAAAGTTGCCAAGATTCTTGGGCTGCCATATCCAGGCGGGCCTTCAATTGCGAAGGCGGCGCTGACTGGTAATCCCAACGCATATCCTTTGCCTAAGGCAAAGATGACCGGTCAGTACGATTTTTCGTTTTCGGGCCTTAAAACAGCTGTCCTAAGGGCGGTGCAACGCGAAGTGAACGTTGACTTTACTTTTCTCTCAAGCGGCCTCCCAGCGCTCTTAAGCGACGCCCAGCAGGCAGATTTTGCAGCCAGCTTCCAGCGGATAGCCGTAGAAACACTGGTTGATAAAACAGAGCAGGCCTATCATGACCACCAGCCTGCATCAGTCGTGATTGCCGGCGGTGTGGCGGCGAACAGCGAGCTCCGCCGTCAGCTCAGTGAACGCCTGCCTATCCAGATTGACTATGCGCCTATGGAGCTGTGTACGGACAACGCTGCAATGGTAGCAACGCTCGGCTATTACTACGCGCAGAAAATGCAGCCGATTAACCCCTTTGATCTCGAGGTTGTTCCGAGTCTTTCAATGGCAAAAACTGCCTGGGCCTAATCCATATATTGACAAATTACAATTATGTGTTTATATACTAACTACGTTTGGCAAGAGACTTTACTTTGCGTACGACTGATTTAGCAGCCGGAAGTCCGCTTTTCCAGAGACCATAAAAGCGTGAGAGTGGCTTGTCGAAGGTACCGGCGAGCTCTGTTTCGGTGTCGCTCCAGCTCTGTTTAAAGTTCGATACTCCATCTCCGATGAGTCCGCCAAAATCATACCAATGCAGTCCCCACTCTTTAGTTTTACGGATAGCGTGCCATTTAAGGGCGTAGTTAGCGCGCAGTTCCTGTCCTTCGCTATTCATACCGCCATACAGTTCAAATGAGGTTTCGGCGCTAATCGCAAGCCACAAAAAGGCTATCGGCTGATCGTCGGCATTATAGGCCGCAAACACTGGTGAAAACTCCCCTAGCGCGTTAAATGCATCGTAGTAATATTGATCACCGTGCAACGCAAACTTAGCCCGCTTTGACGTTTCATGATAGACTGCGAGGCATTTCTCAAGCTCTTCTCTGGTGCGGACAGATCTAATAGTGATAGCCTCAGCTGCCGATTTACGGATATACTGACGTGTTTTTTTGACCATTACGCTCAGCAGATCGCTCTCGCTTTTATAGAGGTCAAGGACAATGGTACGGGCTGGTAATATGTGATGTGCCGACTTCTCCCACCCGTCATACATTGGAAACTCACTACTGTTAGGTTCAACTGAGAGCGCTACAGAGTGGTGGGTGCGCTTGGCATAATCGGCGATGGCCGTAAGGAACGCTTCGCTTGTCCCCTGCTCGCCAACCGGACCCCTCGGAACATACGAAAAAGCGCGAAGCGGCAACGGCATGCGTCGAGTGAGAATTTGGGCAGCAGCCACTACCCTATCGTCTTCAAGTGCGAACACTCTATCAACGCTCCACCCATGCATAGCTTTTAAAAGTCCCCAGCCCCACAGCTGCAGAGGATGGCCTGCATTTTCGAGCACATAGCCGTCCCACACTTCTTGATCTGTACACCGTTGTAGCTCTATCATATATCTATTATACACTGCTTATCCTGTGGTATAATCAGAGGTGAAAACAAACACGTGAAACTCTTGGGCAAACTTCACGCGTTTTATGTGTAATAAAGCGTCTGTATACTGTTGTGTGCCGATTTCACGTGAAAAGTAACTATGACGAAAGCCTTATGAAACTAACAAAAGCCTACGATCCTAACCAGTACGAACCGAACATCTACGCATTATGGGAGAAGAGTGGAGCCTTTAATCCAACAGGGGTAGGGGAGCCATATAGCATTGTGATGCCACCGGCGAATGCCAATGGTAATCTCCATATTGGTCACGCACTTACGATTGGACTTGAGGATATTTTAGCTCGTTACCACCGTATGAAGGGGAGGGATGTGCTTTACGTTCCAGGGGAAGATCATGCTGGCCTCGAGACATGGGTAGTCTACGACAAAGAGCTCGAGAAAAAGGGCCAAAGCAGATTTGATTTTAGTCGTGAACAGATCTATAGCCAGGTCTGGAACTTTGTCGAGATGCACAGAGGTAATACAGAGATACAAATTCGCGCGCTCGGCGCCAGCGTCTCGTGGGATAACCTGGTTTACACATTAGATAAAAAAGTAGTCGATAGGGTATACGCGACATTCAAAAAAATGTGGGACGAAGGCCTCGTTTACAGAGGTGAGCGCATCGTTAACTACAGCACAAAGTACCAGACAGGCTATGCTGATATTGAAGTGAAGCATCGCCTAGAGAAGGGAACATTATGGCTTATTGCATACCCAACCTTTGATCGAATTGGCGAAGTAGTCGTCGCGACAACTCGGCCTGAAACCATGTTCGGTGATACGGCGGTTGCCGTTCACCCCGACGACGAGCGTTATAAACATCTGATTGGGACGCGCGTTACACTGCCTCTCACTAACCGGGAGATTCCTATTATTGCCGATGAGTACGTCGATCCCAAGTTCGGAACAGGGGTCGTAAAGATCACGCCAGCGCATGACCCTAACGATTTTGAAGTAGGGCAACGGCATGACCTAGAGCGCATTCAAGTGATTGATTATGACGGCACGATGATTAATACGCCGTCGCAGTTTCTTGGCTTAACTCCTGAGGTCGCGCGCAAGCGGGTCCTCGCTGCTCTAGAGGCCGAAGAGTTGGTTCGTGGTAAAACCACCATCGAACACAGCGTGGGCTACGACTACAAGAGTGACCTTCCGATTCAGCCGCTCATCAAGGAACAGTGGTTCCTCAAGATGAAGCCGCTTGCGGACAAGGCGATTGAAACCATCAAGGCAGGCGACATCTCCTTTACACCAGCCAGCAAACAATCGGGCCTCGTGAAGTATCTTGAAAACATAAAAGATTGGAACTTGAGCCGTCAGATACCGTGGGGGATTCCTATCCCGGCCTTTCAAAATATCAATGATCCGAGTGACTGGATTTTCGATACTCGAGTTGACCAAGAAACAATCGTTGTGAATGACACAACATACAGACGTGAAGACGATACATTTGATACGTGGTTCAGTAGTGGGCAGTGGCCCTACATTACGACTGACTACCTCGATGAAGGCGATCTTGCCACGTTTTACCCCTTGAGCGTCATGGAAACCGGGGCTGATATTCTTTTTGCGTGGGTAGCGCGCATGATTATGTTCGGCTTGTATAGTACGGGTAAAGCGCCATTTAAGGACGTCTATCTGCACGGCTTGGTACTCGATGAAGCCGGTCAAAAAATGAGCAAGAGCAAGGGCAACGTGATTAACCCGATGGATATGATTAGTGAGTATGGGTCTGATGCCCTTCGTATGGGGCTCGCTGTGAACCGCAGTGCAGGTCAGAACCAAGCATTTAGCACCTCAAACGTTATTGCGGGGCGCAACTTCGCTAATAAACTCTGGAATATCGCACGCTTCGTCGAGGTCAGCCTGGGTGATCACTATGAACCGTCTGGCGCTGATCCGCAGACGATTGCAGATCACTGGATCGTAAACCAGCTCAATACTGCCAGTGAAACCCTGTCACTTCAACTTGAACAATATCGTTTCGCCGAGGCGGCGGATACCATCTACCACACTATCTGGGACCTGGTTGCCGACTGGTACGTAGAGGCGACTAAGGGGAACGTGAACGCGAATATGCTAGCCTGGGTACTTGATACCAGCTTGAGGCTTGCTCATCCGTTCGTGCCGTTCGTGACTGAAACGATTTGGCAAACGCTTTCCTGGCATGATGATCTGTTAATGACGGCAAAATGGCCCGAAGCGGCTGCGTTTAATGACATATCTGCCATGGAATTTGAACAGCTGAAGGCACTCGTTAGCGAGATCCGTTTCGTTACCAGCGAACTGCCTGGCAACGAGAAATATACCTTGCTCTATGAGTCAGACGCGCTGATCGAAGACAATGTTGATTTGATTCAAAGACTCGCAAAACTGAAGGAAATCGTAAAGGTTGATGTTGCTAAGGGTCTACGTCTACCTAACAGTGGACGCGAGGCGTGGCTGGATGTGTCGCCCGAAATGCTCTACGAGCATCAGACTAACCTCGAGTCACGGCTGGCTGAGGCGCACGCGGCAATTGCGTCGCTTGAAGCACGTCTAGCAAACCCTACGTACGTAGAAAAAGCACCAGCGCGACTGGTTGAAGAGACCAAGACCCAGCTGGCAGCAAAAAAGAGCCTGTCCGAGGCACTCTTACGCGAACTTGAAGTCCTGTAAGTTTTTATACTGATGGCCAGGTATATTCACTGCCTGAACTATTCACAGCCAGGCGTTTTGAGGCAATATATTTTTTGTCGTCACCTAGGCGAGGACCAATACTAGGGTCATTGAGGGTCAGGCCTTGATAGGCGCCACTCGAAACCCGTTCGCTATGCGTGTGAGCTTCACGAAGCGTCAGGGCAAGATCCGAGACATCCTCGGTCGAAAAGGGGACTGGGACGGCGAGAGCCGACGCTCGGTCAAGCTGCGTATCGTGAAATAGCACGCTTGCCCCTGTCGTGAGGGTAATCAGGATCGGAAGTAGTTGTTGAATAAGTGGTAGCATGTTTGTTTACAGGTGTTTACAGATACAACTGTAGCATAAGCTGTATTAATTGTCAATAACATGACTATCTATAAATGATGGTACGGATTGCCACTTGTGATTTCTTGGGCACGGTATAGTTGTTCGGTGAGGATGAGGCGCACAAGTTGATGGGGGAAGACAAGCTTTGAAAGCGACCAGACAAAGTCGGCCCGTGCGTGGATAGTTTCGTCGACCCCGTAAGCACCACCAATGATTATAACGATATGTTTAGAGGCGTTCAGCTGGATTGTGAGAAGTGTTGAAAGGGTAGGTGAGTCGATGTTTTTGCCCGTTTCATCGAGAAGTACTACATAGTCAGATGGTTCAAGGCGCTGAAGTATGCGCTGAGACTCTTCTAGGCGTGCTGCCTGACCCTCGCGCGCTGAGTGTGGTAAAAGTACCCACTCAAGCAAAAACGGCGAATGGAGGCGCTTCTCGTAGCGCGCGATACCCTCCAGAACCCAGGACTCGTGCTTTTTGCCGACAGCGAGAATACGAATGCTCATGAAAAATGCAGTTTCTTGGCCATAGCGTCGAGTTCGTCGCTATTCACTGGCTGGCTTTCTCTGTCGATATGTTTAACCAGCGTCGACTCTAGACCCTCGTAGAGAGGAAAAACATGAACGTGGACATGCGGAACCGAAAAACCATCAAGTGTTATACCGACGCGTTTTGGGCTGAGTACTTCCTGTTGGCGCGCGGCAACTTTTTTTACGACTTCCATAACGTAGGCGTACAGCGCATCATCTAGGTCCCACAAACTATCAATTTGAACTTTTGGAATGACAAGGGCGTGACCAGGTGTCATAGGATGAATATCGAGAATAACAATAACTTTGTCGTCTTCGTAGATTTTTTGAGCGGGGATTTCGCCGTTGATAATTCGCGTGAAAATAGATGGTTCTTGCATATATTCATTGTAGCATCGCTTTATTTTTGAAACTGCTGGTGGTAGTGTGAAATAAGCACATCGAGAAAAACTAACATGTTACTAAATAAAAACGATATTGAACGAAGTCTTGTGCTCCTTGCCGAAACACGCGAGAAGCTGCAAATGCCACCCATTGACACTAGTGGTATGTGGCCAGACTTGAGGTTATTTGAATCAACAGCGGGCTATAGCCGTGCTACATGGGAAAGGATACGAGAAGTCGAAAAGGGCGAACCAATCTCATTTGACCGTGTGGCGGTACAGAGTTTTGCTCACACACGTAACCAACATGACAAAACTGGGCAGTTCGCTTACTTTAGTTCAGCCACGTTACTATACGAGTCGGCTCGTCCGGGACTAGATCTACGTAAGGGATACTTCACGTTTAATACCAGCGAAAATGAGGATGGGCAAGCCGGAGTGTCGAGGCGAATTCTTCATGACAAGAATGGCCTGGAAGTTGATTTTACTGACGACAATGCGTTTGCTTTTCGCGAAGGGTTCGACGCCGCTATGGGACGGCTCAGAACCGAGAGGAATATCGAGCATCGTCAAGAGGTTGCTTAAAAAAATAGCCAACCTCAAGGATTGGTTATTTTTTACATGGCGGAGAGACAGGGATTCGAACCCTGGGTACCGTTGCCGGCACACCGCTTTTCGAGAGCGGCCAGTTCAACCACTCCTGCATCTCTCCGAACCTTTCTATTTTAGCAGACATATGGCTGAATATTCGCTGATGGTATATAGTGAAATTATCAAAGTTTGAGGGGGTTATTATGGCAACAGAATCATCAAATGAGGAAAAACCGAAAGTCGAAGCTACACAGGCCACGACTGCAAAAACAGCTAGTGGTATTGGTATTGCGGCGCTCGTCGTTGGTATTGTGGCAATTTTATCGGGTTGGGCACCGGTATGGGGACTTATTGTTGGTGCGGCCGCGATTGTCCTCGGTATAGTTGCGCTCAAGAAGTCAAAAGCCAATAAAGGTTTTGGTATTACCGGGATTGTCTTAGGAGCCATCGGAGCATTAGCCAGCATAATTGTGACGGCATTTTGGGTACTTGCTCTTACAGCTGTAACCATCGGTGGTACAGCTGCAATCAAGGCAAGTCAGGCAGCAACGAGTGCGCTCAGTGCACAGGATGCTGCAGCTCAGAAAGAAATCGACAGCCAAAAGGACTTTTCAAAGGGTTCGACGGCAACGTTTGGTACGTCAGACCAAGGAACATTTACCGTCAAGGTAAACTCCGTAAATCTCAATTACGTGCCTGACAACACCTACGAACAGGCAGCAAGTGGCAGTAAATATGTAGTGGTGAACGTGACGGTCACGAACACGGGTTCTAATAGCGTAGATGTTACCTCTAGTGATCTTGAACTAAATGCAGATGGTGTAGCAAATACAACAAGCTATATTGCGAGTGTCGATCCAGCTTTCTCGGGCGGTAGTCTCGACAAGGGTGCAAGTTCAACTGGCAACCTTGTCTACGCTGTACCTACCGGTGCCTCAACGCTCAAGCTTCAGTACACAGCAACTGTCGTAACGATTAACCCATACCAACTGAAGACGTTAACGTATACTTTGGCGCTTTAAGCGCCAGGTACGGAGTCAGTAGAGAGCTATTTAGGATCACTCATAGCTGCCACTCGTCGATTTTCATGTTCAAGCCAACCTCTAATATCGCGAGCGTCGCTTGAGGATATAGCATGCCTTTCGGCAGCTGATACTGCTTGAGACTGTCGAGTTACGGTCTCGAGCGTCTTGACTTCTTGAGCAGTCAAATTATCTACCGTCTCGCCAGTTGTCGGATCAGTCCACGATTGTAAGACTTCGGGTTGTTGGCCACCGCCAGTTTCCATTTTGCGCATCGTAATCTCCTCATTAACAAGTGTGGGAATAATACTATGTCAGATGGTCATAAGTCAACGAGCTTTAAAAGAGTTCCTTTGGTGAACTTGACGAGGTTGGACGGCAAGGTATCGGCGCTAGCGCCTCCTCCGCTCGTTCACAAAAGAAAATACTGCGTGCTTTCTTTTGCTTCACTCGCTACGCCGAACCTCTTTGCTTTGCAAAGGACGGTTCGAATTTGAGCAACTTACCAAAGTAAAATACCCATCAAATGATGGGTATTTTACTTTGGTGAACTCGGCAAGATTCGAACCTGCGACCTTTGGCTCCGCAAGCCAACGCTCTATCCAGCTGAGCTACGAGTCCATGCGGGAATCTCTAGGATTCCATATAAGCGCGTCTGTAAGTTTTACAACATACAGACACACTTTTATTGTAACTAGAAGGTGCTTTCTGCTTCAAAAGATGAAGCGAACATCGGTTATTGTACCACAGAGAGAGGGGAGTGGTAAATGATACGAGGTGTTTAGAGCCGAAGCTGACGTACAATAACGTCGATAACATCAAGCTTCAGATTTTCCATTGGGAGGCGCGCGCCGAGTATATCGACGATTCTTTCACCGGCTTCTTCCGGAAAATAAACTGATACGCCGGGGGCAAAGCGCTTCACGGGGATAAGCATAATCGAATGGTGGTCGCCGTCCTGAATCAGGCCAAAGGCTTTGTAGTCGGCAAAATTATAGAGGCGTTCGCCAATATAAAGGCCCTGTTTGCCGCTAAGGGCATATTGGATTTCTCGGGGTGGCCTGCGCGAATAGACGATGAGTGCAATTGCGATAACGATGACCAGAAGCGAAAGCGTGTAGACATGAAAAATAACGATGTCGAGGGCGACTAAACCGATTACAATAATGGCAAAAATAACGTACCACAGACCACCTTTGTCGGGGTGAATGTACTCGTGAGCCGTCCATGTTACGGGAGGCGTTTCGACTTCGGGAACTGTAGGCGCGGGTGTTGGTTCAGAATCTTCGGTCACTGCCGGTGCAACGGGAGCGGGCACTTCAGGCAGAGGTGCGGCGTGAGTTCCAAGAGTCTCCGGGGGCTCTTGTTGCCAGTAATTTTCTTTCTGGTCTGGGTTCATAGCTACAGTATACCATGAGGGGTAACGACAAGGTACAATAGGGGGATATGAGACAGATTTCATCCTTTGCGGAGGCTAAAGATATATTGAGTGGGTACGTGACAACGTCAGGTGTCTACACGCTTGATGTGATGAAGGCTTTGATGGAATATTTGGACAACCCACAAAATAATCTCAAGATTATTCACATTGCGGGAACATCGGGCAAAACATCGACGTCGTATTTTGCAGCGAGCCTGCTCCATACTGCCGGCTACAAGGTTGGCTTAACGACATCGCCGCATATTGATGAGATTAATGAGCGCGTACAGGTTGATTTGGTGCCAGTACCCGAGAATGAATACTGCGAACTGCTTGGTGAATTCTTGGATCTGGTAGACGCTAGCAACCTTCATCCATCCTATTTTGAACTTCTAGTAGCGTTTGCCTACTGGGTATTTGATAAAAAACAGGTTGACTATGCGGTTATCGAGGTGGGCCTTGGCGGGCTATTAGATGGGACGAATGTCATCAATCGAACTGACAAAGTCTGCGTTATTACCGACATTGGCCTTGATCATACAAACGTTCTAGGTAATACCATTCGCGAAATTGCCGCGCAAAAAGCGGGGATTATCACTCTCCAGAACTTTGTGTTTATGCAGCGACAATCCGACGAAGTCATGCAGGCCGTCACAGAGGCCATTGACCATAATAAGGCCACGCTCAATGTCATAGGAGGTAACTTTCCAGATACAATCGATGTATTATATGCAACACTTCCTCCGTTTCAGAAGCGTAACTTCACATTGGCGTATGCCGCAACGAGCTATGCCCTAGGACGCGATGGCCATGAGCCGCTTGCTCCAGCGCAGTTGCACCAAGCGCTTGAGGTCTATATACCGGCACGCATGGAAGTCGTGGAGGACCGTGGCAAGACGCTCATCATGGACGGGTCACATAACGAGCAAAAGATTGGTGCGTTAGTCGAGGGGATGAAGGGACGTTTCGGTGAGGGCCAAGTGGCGACACTCGTCAGTTTTGGAACCTTAAAACAACCAAGCGTACTCGCAAGTTTAAAGCTGTTACGGACGCTAGGGGACAACCTTATTATCACCAAATATCTTGAGGGTCAGGACGAAAAACGCGAGGCACTCGATCCAAACGTAATTGCTAAGCTGGCAGATGATGCAGGTTTTACAACAATTGTTGTGGAAGCCGATCCCATGAAAGCTTTTGAACTCCTCGCTCAGTCTGAAGTGCCAGTTCATCTTGTTACCGGCTCTTTCTATCTTTTGAACCACTACCGATCGCTCATCCACACCCCCAAGGTTTAACTCCAGACTTTTATTACAAATTCTGTCCGGCCGGACAGAATTTGTAATATTTATAGATTAGGTTGAAATAGATGAGAGCTACGGTTAGGTTTGCGAGAGAGTGACGAGGGCGGGTAACGAGCTAAAGGTCGTAAATGCGGTATTCACAGTTTTTCATTGGACTGATGCGGACATTTCCCGCGTGGGGCAATTCATTGTCATGGGCGTACAGTACGTGTTGGACACCTCCATGAGATACGACGAGAAGGGTTTTGTCTTTGTAATTTTGCCGCAGGTCGTCCATTGCGGCGTGTATTCGCGCGAAAAAGTCTTTTAAACTTTCGCTACGGGCAAGTGAAAAATCTTGATCAAAATCGAACAATTTCGTCCACGTTTCGGGGTCGGTGTATTCTCCGATTTCACGCTCGCGCCAAGAGGGATCCACCTTAATCGTGAGGTTGTGATATTTGTTCACGATTTCGGCGGTTTGGTAGGCACGCTTAAGCGGAGAGCTAATAATTGCATCAAAGTGGACATCCTTGAGCTGCTCGGCCAATTCGTTTGCCTGTAGAGCACCTTCTTTATTGAGGGGTTCGTCAATCTCGCCGCTTGTTGGGTCAATAGGGCTGTTCGCGTTTGCATCAGTGTCGCCATGTCGAGCAAAGTAGAGTTTCATAAAGTGATTTTAGCAGAGATACCGCTACTTTATAAGTTTGCGCCAGCCACCGGCGCGGTTATTATCGGCCACTATGTGAATCAGCGCTTTGATAGCATTTTCATTAACCTCGTCACCTTGATAGATCTGGATTGAACGTGCAGTTTGGTTGCCTTGTCCTTGGTTAATGATGTGGTCAGGGTCGGGGGCGATAGGGTCGTAGATAAAGAGATTAACGTGGTCTTTGGTTGCCTGAAATGCGCAGATACTGCCGTTTAAAACAAAATAGGGACGATCGCCTCGCTTGATGGTTTCTTCGATGTCGGGCTCTGCCTGGTGTATAAGTTCGCGGAGCTTAGCGCATATATCACGCTGCCATGCAGGGAGCGCATCGATGAATGCATCCACGAGCGGATTCATTACTACTGTCATATATGAATTGTATCAAATAAAACCCTTTGCTTTCGTCCTTTTGGACTCATCAGTACAAATACACATTTGTAGAGCAGACATGACAAGCAGGTGACGAAAACAGACCACGGGGGTCTAGAACTCATCATCTACTGTCATGCCTGCTTGAAGCCTCTAGCCGTTGTAATTCGGGTCATCGTGGCTGGGGTCGTTGCAGTCGAACTTGCCGCACACACCAACGGTGGGCAACTTGCTCGGACCCTGAGGTGCGAACTGATCGGTGATCCACCAGGGGGTCACCGACGCAGGATTGCACCCAGAGATGTACTGCAGGAACTGCGGCGGGACTTGAGCGATCGGGACGGGACTGATGGCCTGCTGGCCGTTGTTGTCCGTGGTCACCAGGTAGACACTGCAAGCTGTCAGCGGGATGCCGAAGGGCATCGCGGTGCCAGCGAGCGACGTCGAAGAACTGATGATTTGATCGTTGTAGGGGTCAGCCAGACCCCACAGCACGGTTTGACTCGTGCTGGCGATCGCGTACTGGATCGACGGCGCGTACGACGGGATGTCGTTCGTGTCGTATCCCCAGTCGTTGTACATGTTGTACTGGGCATCGCTGTAGCCCTGGTCGTACGAGCTTCCGTAGTCGTTGGCGCTGTCCGAGTAGTCCCTCTGACAGGCGAACCCAGCAACCAGGAAGCCGACGATCAGCGTCAGAATCACGCCGATACCGATACCGACATCAATACCGATGCCGATGCACGAGTCGTCGTAGTGATGGATGACGGTCGTGTTCGTGCTTGTGGTCGTAGTCCTTCTTGCACGCGCCTTGCGCGAAAAGTCAGACTCCGGGTAATTCTTGCTCATTGTGTTGCCTTCCGTTAGGTCGTGCATGGAGTAGATGTGAATTCGCAAGTTGAGATATCGCCCGGTAAGGGTTATCGAGTCATATCTCAACTTGGTTTAGTCACATTGCTTGTCAAAGTTCATCCAGGAGATTCACCTCAACTGAACCTATACATTATAGCATAAACGTCATAAAATGTCAATAACTCTACGAGGGTGTAGCCGTATAATCAAACGAGCTTGTTATGTGGGTGAGGCTCAAGATTTCGCTTGCTTACTTAGAACCCACTTAACAGATGGGCTTAATTCTTTGTCTGTACGATGGATACACCCCAGCCAGCAACAGGGGCGACGCATGCCTTCTTTTAATTCCGACACAACGCGTTTTACGTGCTCTGCGCGAGTCTTTTCCTGCTTGACGCCAATTGTCCAACAAATCCATTCGTTACGAGCGAGCGGAGTAAGGCTTTCCCACTTTTGTAGCGCCTCGTCGCTTGCCGCCAGAGCTTGACGCAGGTCAGCTGGTAGTTCGTGAACAACGCCGCCAGAGATTTTTTGTGTAGTCATAGTTCTATTTTACTTTAAAGTTAAGATTCTTATCACAAGAAGGTATAGTTAATGTATGAAGAAAAATACTAAAATCATTAGCTTGGTCATAGTGTTGGTTATTAGCCTTTTGCTTATTTTCATAACTTTCTCTCAACTGTACACGAACGGTAAGACGGATGGTTTCGAAAGTGGCAACATAAAGGTTAGCAGCTGTAAGGAAGATAATTGGGCCTGGAAAATCTATATTTGTAAGGGTGAATATAATAGTAACGCGGGCATGATCGAGACGAGTGACGTAACTGTACGTGTCACGGGCTCTGAATATAAAAACGGCGACTATATTGGCGATGTGTACCCTGGTGACGGCGCGTCGCTTGAGGACTCGCGCTATTTCATTACTGGTCTAGAGAGGAGCAGCGTTGCTCATAACATTCCATGGATTGCCCTCATGTTTTTGGGAATCCTATTGCCGTTCGGAACGGCCGCCTATGTTTTGGGTTCGCGCTTACGTGCCAACTAGTTCATTTCTCTCTTTCTCTGTCCTAAGGCCCCTATGACCGCACCGGCGGTGATGAGAATACCGCTAATCGTCTCCCATATATTTGGAATCTCACTAAAGAGAAGTAGTCCCAAGATAACGCCGAATACTAGTTCTGTAGAGGATATGACTGTACCGATATTAACGTCAACATGTTTGTAGCCAAACAGAAGTAAGTATGAGGCGACAAGAATTGTTACCGCGAAGCCTATTGTAATCAGGATTCCACCTAGGCTTACAGTTCGTATAAAGTCACCGCCAACGGCAAGGGTAATTCCCAGTAGTAATATTGCACCAAGGCCATACTGAACCTGTAGAACCACCCAACGATCCGCGTGTGCCAGTTTCTTGTTCATCAGGTTTGCGAATGCACCCGTTGCGCCTGCCAGCACGCTAAACACGATGCCGGCGTTGCCGCTGATAAGCGAATGTGAATAAAAAACAAGCCCCAGGAAAGATAGGACCATAGCTATTAATTTCATGCGCCCCACACTTTCTTTCAGAAGGAGTGAACCCAGTAGGAATTGAACAATCATTGTGGTCGCGTAGGATACAAATAACATGTTAGCAATACTTGTTTTCTCGACTGCTAATGTGTAGAAGAGGATGGCGACCGCTTGCAGGATGCTGAGGGCTATAGCGAAACTCATGTGCCCTTTGAGCGTGCTCGCAACTCGCTTTTTCCTGAATTGGTTAAGTGCCACCAGGATAAGTCCAGCTACCGCAAAACGCGCAAATACCTGTGCTTGGTCGCCCCACATTGGTGACATATAACGGACGAGCGCATTTGTTCCCGCATAAAAGAAAGCTGCAACAAACAGCGCTTCGACACCCGTTGCGACATATTTTCTTTTCGTCATAAACTCAGTATAAACAAAAACACCTTACTTTCGTAAAGTGTCGTTTGGCTATATCGCTTTCATCCTTTCGGAATCATCAGCATAAATACACATTTATGTAGCGAATATGACAAGCAGACATAGGGTTAGGGTGCGCGATTGACTCGCGAACGCCAGGTTTTAACCTATGTTCGCTTGCCATATTCGCTAGATCATCAGAGGCGAGGGAGGCGCTCCCAGTGGAGGTCTGCCCGGTCGATGACCTCGGCGAGCGTCATTGGCGTCTCGTCGTAGCCCGGTCGGAATGTGTAGCCATCCCGCCAAGTACCCCTCCGATACGCCCAGCTGCCGTCGGCTTTCTTGATGAAGTAGATGGCGACTGCGGTGCCATCGACGTCGTAGGGGGCGAAGGCCTCCATCTCGGCGCGAAACGCATTGGGCGTGGGGAAGAAGTAGTCCTGGTAAGCCTGACGGATACCAGCAACGACTTCGACCTCTTCGTCGGTCGGCACTTCTCCTCGCCACACATCTCCGTCGTCGACGATGATGCCAGCGACGTAGTTTCTCCCTGGGTAAGGCGAAGTGAGGAAGGGAACGCGAAGGCTGGTCGCGAAGTCAGTCTGTTTGGGACTGATGTCGTGGCCCGGATCCCAAGTACCGCGGTACCATCTGTTCTGTGTCATCGGATGCCTTTCAGGCTAGAGGGCGGACATACATTATGTGGCCATTCGGTTCGAGCTTACGCCCGTACAAGATGGTTCTCGACTCTCTTTAAGAACCGAGAACCACCTTGTACATGTCTGCTTGTTAAAGAACTTCGGAATGAAATATATCCACCTCAACGAAGTAGATATATTATAGCACATATTGCTTATATTTTCAATACTTGGGGGAGGAGGGGAGGTATCGGCTAAAGCCTCCTCCGTTCGTTCACTCAAAAATGTAAACATTCTTTCGCTTTACTCACCGCGCCGACACCCGCTCGTTTTGTATGCGCAAAACCGCGTGAGTTCAAATCTCGCCTAGGCATGAAAAAAGCCGAGCAAATGCTCGACTGTTTTCATGGCGGAGGAGGGGAGATTCGAACTCCCGCTCCAGGTCTCCCCAGACTAATGATTTAGCAAACCATCCCCTTAAGCCACTTGGGTACCCCTCCTCGTCGGTGTTCACTTTAGGTTTTCGCTAACAAACAAGTTTTTTAGCTGGCACCTTCCGTTACACCTCCTCTCGCTTCAACAAACAACTGCAAGCAGTTTCGGATTGTTGAATCGGGTGAATCGCAGAATTGCAATCAGTCATGATTGTAGCATAGATAAGGGGTGGGGGCTAGATTCTAACTCTAAAATTTGCTATAATAAAGATATATGGCGTTGTAATAAAGGAGCCACATATGAGTAAGAGAAAATTCGGAGTAGTTACCACCGCAGTGTCACTCGCGCTTGGCACGCTTTCTTCGCTTTTATTCGCTCCAGCCCTCTATGCAGCCGATCTGACGATTCAGGCCGGTGCCGATGCATCACACGGCGAGAGTCAACCCAGCAACCTTTTCGGTGCTGCTGGTATTTTTACAACGATTAGTAGCACGCTACTATACATCATCAATGCGCTGAGTGTGATCATGATTATCGTTGGGGGTCTG